>ENA-OYDC01000004-OYDC01000004.1-human-gut-metagenome-genome-assembly--contig:-NODE-4-length-79755-cov-15.254655_pt1 | contig 79755 bp, 61 predicted proteins | sample MGYA00243685_ERZ652898 | MGnify/ENA primary metagenome ERZ652898 (study PRJEB26926, sample SAMN06164546) | human gut metagenome | biome: ENVO:00009003; feature: ENVO:2100002; material: ENVO:00002003...
ATAGCTAAATCGTAAATAATATGATAAGTCCCTTAGCGTATATTCATCCCGAAGCTAAAATCGGGGAAAACGTAGAGATTGCTCCTTTTGTTTTCATTGACAAGAATGTGGTAATCGGTGATAACAACAAGATTATGGCAAACGCCAACATTCTGTACGGTGCACGCATCGGCAATGGAAACACCATTTTCCCGGGAGCCGTTATCGGTGCCATTCCCCAGGATTTAAAGTTCAGAGGGGAGGAAAGCACTGCTGAAATCGGAGACAACAATATCATACGTGAAAACGTAACTGTCAACCGCGGTACAGCTGCCAAAGGCAGAACCATCGTCGGCAACAACAATCTCTTGATGGAAAGTGTACACGTGGCGCATGATGCCCTAATAGGCAACGGCTGTATCATTGGCAACTCTACAAAAATGGCGGGTGAAATTGTCATCGACGATTATTCCATCATCAGCGCCAATGTACTGATGCACCAATTCTGCCATGTAGGTGGTTACGGCATGATACAGGGCGGCTGCCGTTTCAGCAAGGACATCCCACCGTACATCATTGCCGGACGCGAGCCTATCTGCTATGCGGGAATCAATGTGGTAGGGTTACGCCGCCGCGGCTTCTCCAACGAGACCATCGAGAAAATCCATGATGCCTATCGCATCATCTACCAAGGCGGCCTGAACAATACGGATGCCTTGAAGAAAATCGAGGATGAAATGGAAATGACACCGGAAATAAGCTATATCGTAAACTTTATACGTGAATCAGCCCGCGGCATTATCCCCGCAGGAAAATGAAAAGACGTATGATTTACACAAAGTCAGAAATCATAAATTATAAATCATCATGATCTACAGATTTACAATCATCTCTGATGAGGTGGACGATTTTGTCAGAGAAATACAGATAGACCCGGAAGCTACCTTTTATGACTTCCATGAAGCGATTCTAAAGTCGGCAGGCTACACTAACGACCAAATGACGTCTTTCTTCATTTGCGATGATGACTGGGAGAAAGAGAAAGAAATTACGCTGGAAGAAATGGATGACAATCCGGAAATGGACAGTTGGGTGATGAAAGAGACCCAGCTGAGCGAACTGGTTGAAGACGAGAAGCAGAAACTTCTCTATGTATTCGATTATATGACTGAGCGCTGCTTCTTCATCGAGCTTTCTGAAATCATTACCGGAAAGGAAATGAAAGGAGCCAAATGCACCAAGAAAGCAGGTGAAGCTCCCAAGCAGACCATTGATTTTGAAGAGATGGCAGCTGCTGGCGGTTCCCTTGATTTGGACGAAAACTTTTACGGCGACCAGGACTTCGATATGGAAGATTTCGACAAAGAGGGTTTCGGCGGTTTGGACGAAGCCGGAAACTCCTTTGAAGAAGAGAAATATTAAACAGACATACCATACAGATTTCTTTTAGGCACGGATTACACGGAAACACACGGTTGTTATTGAATATTCCGTGTAATCCGCGTAATCCGTGCCTATTTTTTTACCCGCATGCACACCCTAATCGTACTTATCGGTCCCACCGGAGTAGGCAAAACAGAGCTCAGCCTCCGATTGGCAGAACATTTCCATACTTGTATCGTCTCGGCCGATTCGAGACAACTCTATGCAGATTTAAAGATAGGCACGGCTGCCCCTACACCGGAGCAACTGCAACGGGTACAGCATCACTTCGTCGGTACCCTGAAGCTGACAGACTATTACAGTGCCGCCCAATACGAAGCGGAAGTGATGAAGCTGCTGGAAGACCTGTTTACAAAGCATAACACCGTACTGCTGACCGGAGGCTCAATGATGTATGTAGATGCAGTCTGTAAAGGAATTGACGACATTCCGACCGTAGATGCCGATACACGCCAGCTCATGCTGCACAAATACGAAACAGAAGGTCTGGAAAGACTTTGTGCGGAACTTAAGCTGTTGGATCCGGAATATTACAAAATAGTAGATTTGAAGAATCCCAAACGCGTAGTCCATGCTTTGGAAATCTGCTACATGACGGGAAAGGCCTACACTTCCTTCCGCACTCAACAAAAGAAAGAACGCCCCTTCCGTATCATCAAAATAGGATTAACACGTAACCGGGAAGAGCTTTATGAACGCATCAACTGCCGGGTGGACCAAATGGTGGAAGAGGGTTTAGTGGAAGAAGCGCGCATGGTCTACCCGCATAAAAGTCTAAATTCCCTAAATACAGTAGGCTACAAAGAAATATTCAAGTACCTGGATGGTGAATGGACATTACCCTTTGCCATCGAAAAGATAAAGCAGAACTCACGCATCTATTCCCGTAAGCAAATGACCTGGTTCAAACGAGACGAGGAAATCCACTGGTTCCACCCGGAGCAGGAAGGGGAAATACTGGAATACTGTCATTGTTCCATCAAAGGCGTATAAGCCTTTCGGACAAGTGCTTCCACATCTTGATAAAGCTTCTGCATTTCTTGAGAATCAATGCTTCCTTGCTGTCTCCAGCTGTCCAACAATAGGCATGTACGGCGAAACACCTCTGCCTCTACCGTAACAAGCTGCTGCATATAGCCATTATTCTCCATATTGTACAGTTTTTCCCAATTCAGATAACGATTGGTTCCCATCCCCTGATTATAACAAAAGACATTGTTGGAAAGCCGGAGTGACCAATCACTGAGCGGAGCGGCGGCACACGCCTTGTCCCAACATACCATCGGAGGCAGAAGTCTATCCGCATCCTTCACCCAAAGCGGCACGGCAATACCCGTAGGAGGATATCCCAGCATTGTCCACATCGTAGTAAGTTCCACCTTCTCACCCGGTTTTACGCCCTGCACCACAATGGAACAAGAAGTACTGTTACGGGGAATAAAATCCTGGTCGACAAACCAACCGGAACCTTGCGGGCGATTAAATTTCCCGTTCTTCAAATCAATATCAAGCATGCCATTGCGAAACGAACGTGAAAGATCATTGAATATACCCTGCGGTGTGATCCCTCCCGTTGCAGAAGCCCTCATCAGTACCCTGTCTGCCTCCATATAGCGTACATAACCTGCCCCCCGATTTGCTTCACCGGCAAAAGAGAAGTTGGTACGGGCAATGTAGCCGTAAGGAGCATCTTTGGGATTATTGGCATCATACATCGTATATTTATAATAATCCACCTCAAACATGGCGGCAGCGCCTTGAGCGTCGATTACGCCAAAATTGGCCTCTATCAAGCTGGGCTTGGAAATGGTATCGAGGAAATGGCAGAAATCCTCCACCGTGGCACAAACCTCCAAGGCACGGTAGATAATCCTCCCGTTGGCTGCCCCCCGTTCTTCCCCATCTTTCACTTCCACCAGATTGTAGGATTGGGTGTTCATCAAGGCAAAACCAACGGAGTTTGTACCCATCCATGCCTCTTTCAAGGCAGGAAAGTTAGCACTATTCACATCGGCAATGAAGTTATACTTCTCCCCTTTTATATAAGCAACATGATTTCGCAGATAGTCCGTATCACGGTTTTTCCATAGCAACGGACGGCCGTCAGGAGTAACCTTTCCAGAAACGACGGCAGATGTACAAGCCAGAACCGGCTCAGCAGTGAGTGCCGCAAGCAGTCCCCATATTAAAAAAAGATGTTTTATCATAACCTTGCCTTCCTTAGATTTATATTCGCAAAGGTATGATAATCTGTGAAAGGGCAAAAGAAATCCTCTGAAATCCTTATCCCCTATTCATCAGGAAAGAATTATTCGCTGACAAGTTTCTGCAACTTATCCTGCATATACCGAAGTTTCGCAGTTCCAGTACCTTGTTCTATATGACGGATAATGCCTTTCTTATCCACCAGTATAGTGACCGGCATACCACTCACATGAAAGGTCTCGAAGAAAAACAAGTCATCGGCTATCTGGGTAAAGAGGAAAGGACGGCTCTCTACAATTTTCTTTATTTGTGCAGCACTGTCAAAAGTCGTAGCAAGATAGGTTACATCAGGATAGACTTCTATCCATTTGTTCAGCTCCGGCATTTCACGGATACAAGGACCACAGCCGGTATACCAGAAGTTCAAGACCATAGGACGTCCCGTCACATCGGCCTTGCTCCACTCCTGTCCTTCTATGTCTTTCACTTTGAATTCCGGAAAAGCCTTTCCTATCCATTCTTCCTTCTTCAAAGTCTGTACGGCACCGCCTATCGGCAACTTCTTCCCCGTTCCTCCACGGTAACTCATCAAGAAAGCTTCCGCACCAGGCACCTCGTCGGCAGGAGTAGCATATTCTCTCACCTCCTCAGACAGCACAATGCCCTTGCGCAAGCGGAGTTCCGTAACCTCGTGTCTCGCGCCGTCCTCATGTATTATGAAAGCCGCCACGTTGTCCGAACCCACACCAGGCGGCATGCCTTCGAAGAAAAGCCCGCCCACCAAATAATATTTCTTACCGGCTGTCTGGGCAGAGCAAAGCCCTGCCCCCACAGCTACCAGAATCAGAAACAAAGAGAGAATTTTCCTTATCATAATTGTTAGAGACTATTCACTTTTCAGCGTAATCGTAAGCTTGGGCTGCACCTTCACTTTGCCGGTAGCCATACCTATATACGAAACAACCAATACAGCATCCTTAGAAGGTACAGAAAGGACAAAATTGCCATTGACATCGGTAACGCTTCCCGTAGTGGTACCTTCTATCAGAACAGCCGCACCGATAACAGGCTCACCCTGCTCATCCACCACTTTGCCTTCCACTTTCATATTGCCTTTGGCAATGGTCTTTTCTACAGCTTTAGTTTTTTTAGTAGTGATGTAAATCTCACCTTTTCCACCTGCCTCTTTCTTCACCTCAATACCCTCAATATTCTCGGCAGGTATTAAATCATCGATAGTTTTAGTACCCAAGTCAACCTTTTCTCCATCAATATAGACAGTCTTTATTAAATCAAGACTACTCTTATGCTGTACTTTAGCATTCTCTGCCACCTCATTACCCCGGCGGATAACCATACCCGGAGTTCCTTGTTTCAGGGTTATCAGAACAACGCCATTCTGTCCCTCTTCTCCATATAAATCCGTGGCAGATTTATCTTTCAAAACCGTTACACGTTCTATCTTATCAGGATTCAATGCACTCATGACAGATGGCGTCACCTCTTTTCCATCCACAATATACAATGGCTCTTTCCCATTACCTGCATATCCTTCAACTGTAATACCATTGGCAGAAGAAGTTTTTTCAAGTTTGTCGTCGTCCAGCCTGAACATCACCGGCACCGTAAATTTCACAGCCACCGGCTGCCCCTTCTGTCTCCCCGGCTTCCACTTCGGCATAGTGTTTATCAATCGCAGCGCCTCGGCATCCATATCCTTATCCACAGAACGGAGCACCTTGGAGTCCTTGATGCTTCCATCTTCATCCACCACAATGGACAGTGACCCGTCCCTGCGTACCGTTCTCTTTGGCAGATGCCGGATAACGCATATTCGTCTTGATATAATCCATGAAAGCACTCATTCCGCCGCCGGGAAATTCCGGCATCTCCTCTGCCACCTCGAAGACCAGAGTTCCCTTCAACCGCTTGCGGACTTCCGCCGGTACATACTTCACATCGGCAGGCTTCGTAGTGTCACCTGCACTTTCCGCCACTTTTGTTTCTACAATTGCAGCCAAATCGTTAACTTTGACGCTTGAAATCTTCTCCACTTTATCGGAGACTTCGGGACGGGCAAAAGCTGTCACTGCAATGGCAGCTACCGGAAGTACATAAAGATACTTCAAACGTGCCCACGGGCTTGATTTTTCTTTTAACATCATAGTGATACGTTTTTTAAGTTTACTGTGATTAAAGCTGTTGGCCATAGAGTAGAGCCTTGTGCCGACAGCTTTTTTTATTAATAATAGTTGATACTGTTTTGCATCCACACCCTCCTTTATCACCGTTTCATCCGCTTCAAACTCATGGATATTCTGCAATTCCTGCTTCAGGAGCCATGATGCCGGATTGAACCACTGAAAGAAAATGCAGACATCAGCCACCAGCAAGTCCCAGGAATGGCGGTTATGGATATGGGCAAGCTCGTGGATAAGGATTTCCCGTCCGTTCTCCTCCAAGTCTTTCCGTGAAATGACAATATATCCCATCCAACTGAACGGAGCGATGTCACAGTTGTGTACAATCAAAGTAACGCGCTCTTTCCTGCCCGGTAAGTAGCTGCCAATATCCTCTTTTTTACCCGATTTCAGCAACATCAGTAACCGTACCAACGAATATACGTTGCGGAAGGCAAAGAAAACGATTCCTGCCAGATAGACAAGCAGCGCCACTTGTATCCAGGTGACTGTTGCCGTTTCAGCCCTTGCTCCGGCCTCAGTGGCATTCACTGCATCTGCCATCATCAGCAACTGCTCCAATGTCAGCATCGTCTGGTGCACTTCCGTCTCCTGCTTCACACTTACCTCTACCAAAGGCAATAGGCAGGACAACAGCAAAATGCCCAACAATGAAAAACGGTTGAAACGATGAAACGTCTCGCGTGCCAGCAACAAGCGATAAAACAAATAGAATATCGCCAGGCAAACAGAAGATTTGAGTATATAAACAAAAAACAGACCCATGGTATTATTTACTATTTAGGGATTTACGATTTACTATTTACAGTTACTTGGTCAGTTCATTCCGTAGCATCTCCACTCCGGGAAATCCGGTTGCTTTGTAGGAAATATCTCCTTCACGGTTCACGACGAAATAGGTCGGGATACCCGGATATTCGTACAGCTTTGCCAATGCCGTACTTTGCTCATTGCTAATGCGACAGTGAATACCGGGTATATCCGGTATCATTACTTTCCATTTTCCTTCAGGAGATGTTTCGTCGACAATATATAGATAAACCACCTCTTTCAGCTCCTCTTTCAACGGTTTCAGGCTTTTCATGGCCCGCATACAAGGACCACACCAGGTGTTCCACATATCCACCAGTACCATCTTGCCACGATAAGGACGAGTAATGACCTGCAACAAACTGTCTGCCGCTACCTCCTTTTCCACCTCAACAATCTTATATCCGGTCTTTCCCTTAGTAGCTTCCAACTCTGATTTCAGTTCGGCTTCAATCCTCCCGTTTCTCATCAGGAACAATTGCCTGAGGTCGGGAGAAGCGATGCTGTCCACCGTCCGACGCTCTTCCTCAGTCAAAGGCATGTACTTGCTCAGATTACGGGAAGCACGCCCGGCAAGAAGCATGTCCGGCCAAAGAGGGTCTTGCACAAACTTATCCCGGAAATTTCCGGTAGCGGTCTTCACAAAGTCCGTATAATAATTGTAATATTTCTGTTCGGGGGTATGCAGAATATCCAGTTGCAGTATTTCCTTGAAGTATGAGGTACTGTCCACCGTCATGTCCGCCCTTTTCACCCCCTTCCTGCCCGAAAGCATCGGGGCATAACTAAGGTTACTCTTGTAATTATAGATAAGGCTGAACAGATTCATATCCAGATTTGCCCGAATATAAGTACGGCAAGCCTGGCTCATATCCTTGTTTTTTACAAGTTTCTTTTGCATATCTTCATAATGCCTGAACAGATACTTTTTATATGCCTGCGGAGTCATCCCACAAATATCTGCATAAAAATCATCAGCTCCCGATAAGCTTTTCATTTCACCGAACCGCAGCAACTCGGTATTCAGACCGGCATAGTCTCCTTCAAACCAAACACAGTTGTCCGTTACACCATCCCTTTTCCGGCTTAAAAGACGGCTTTGCGAATAGAATATTTCAGGCAGATTGATTGTGACATCCAGTTCTCCACCCGGAACGAGAAACAATTCTATTTTCGAACGGGATATCCACAGCGTAGCACCGCTCGGCAACAGCACCTCTGTCTCATAACGGAACGTGCCATCCTCCGCTATCTTCAAGTCCTTACCGGTGAAATACATGAAGAACCAAGGCGAGTCATAGTAGCGTAACGTCACTCCATACTCCGGTTTATACCCCAATATCTGCCCCTTTATGACAGTCTTTCCCATATTCAATTCCGGTCCGGGCAATGGCAAAACCTCATCCGGTTTCTTATTCCGCAAACGTTCGGGAATATCCACCCGAGGTTTCTCTCCGTTGAGCTGTATACCATAAATTACCCATCCTTCATCACTGTCCGGTGTCTCTACAAAATCAAAGCTCTCAGTATCCATCGGAAGCGGACTAAACTTCAAAACAGCAGTCATTTCACCGGAAGCGGGAATATGCGTCCATTCATCCCTGGCAAAACCGGTATTTCCCAAATATCCGTAATCCTTTCCGGATGCCCGCAACACAGCTGTCGAATCAATCCTGACCCTATCGCCCTGCATGCCATAAAGCCTCACCGCCAGCCAGGTCGTATCTTTTCCAAGCGTCACTTGCTCCACTTCAATGCTACGCGTATTGCATGCCATGAAATAGGGTACCTTTACGATTTTCTTTGCCTGCAATCCGCAGCAAATACTTACCAGCAGCAAACAAACCAATCCGATGTTTTTCATAAGCCAGAGTTATTAGAGTCTCAACAATCTCAGTCCCTTCCCTTTTCCACGTCTTGTATCAACTGCTTCAGTTCTTCCAGGGATATATCCTCTTCCTTCACCAGAGACGACACTGCGCTGAGATAGGAATTATTGAAATATTTGCTGATAACGTTCTTCAGTGTCCGCTTGCGAAAATCCTCCTCGCTGACCACCGCATAATACTGATACGTGTTGCCGTACGTATGATGGCTCAGGAATCCCTTATCCTCCAATCCTCTCACAATGGTGGACAAAGTATTGAAATGTGGTTTCGGCTCTTCATAGAATGCCAGCATTTCCTTCACAAACAAGGGTCCCTTTTCCCAGAAAAAGCCCATGATTTCTTCTTCTTTTGCAGTCAATCCTTTCATAACATTCTTTGTTTTCTGCAAATAACTAAATTATTTAGTTCAAAAACTAATTTCTCTCGTTAAATAAAACTAAAGCTTTTAGTTTATTCGGCAAACACCAGTCTCCAACCGTCTCCCGACAAGCAAAATACCTACTAATAGTGATTGCAGTTCTCGGATAAAAGCCGTTACTTTGCGCACGAATCAGAGAATTAAAAACAATAACATACAATGAATGAGCAACATAAGTACCGCTCCACGGACAAGATGAGTGACCTCATCTGTGACAATTACTCCTTATTAATGGTGATGAGCCGCTTCGGACTGTCATTAGGATTCGGAGACAAGAGCGTGAAGGACGTCTGCGAAGCGCAAGGCGTAGATTGCCCTACATTCCTCGCCGTAGCCAACTTTATCAGCGAAGAACAATACTCTTACAGCGGCAATGAAAGTGATTTTTCCATTCCCGCCCTTATGGATTATCTGAAGCGTGCCCACACATATTTCCTCGACTTCAACCTGCCGGCCATCCGCCGCAAACTCATCGAAGCCATCGATTGTTCCAGTACAAACGATGTAGCCTACCTCATCCTGAAGTTCTTCGATGAATATGCCAAGGAAGTACGCCGCCACATGGAATATGAAAACCAGGCCGTATTCACCTATGTAGAGCAATTACTCCAAGGCAACCTATCGGACGAATACAACATCGCCACTTTTGCCAGCAAACATAATCAGATAGATACCAAACTGAAAGAGCTGAAGAACATCATCATCAAATACTACCCGGAAAAGGAGAACAACAATCTCCTGAATGCGGTCTTGTTCGATATATTCAACTGCGAACAAGACCTTGCCACCCACTGCCAGGTAGAAGATTATATGTTTGTTCCCGCCGTAGCGCAAATAGAAAGGAAACTGAAAAATGAACAATAATACTTCTTTGAAGATTGTCATTGCAGAAACTTCGGTCATCATCCGGAGTGGCCTGACGGCTGTTTTGAAGCGTATTCCCAACTTGAATGCACACCCTATTGAGGTTTCTTCTCCGGAATCGCTGCAGAACTACATTCACATGCATCCGGCAGACATTATCATCATCAACCCCACTTTCGGTGGCTGGTTCGACCTGCCCGCCTTCAAGGCAGAACACGGAAAATCCGGTATCAAGTACATTGCTATGGTATGCTCCGTCATCGACAACAACATATTGAAGGAATATGACGAGAACTTCGCCATGTGCGATGACGTAGATGTCATCGCCTCCAAAATCAACCACTTGCTACACACCGAGGAGGAAGAGGAAAAAGACAGCGAACAAGAAACCCTGAGCCAGCGCGAAAAGGAAATCATCACCTGCGTTGTGAAGGGCATGACCAACAAAGCCATCGCCGACAAACTCTACCTCTCCATTCATACCGTCATTACCCATCGCCGTAACATTGCACGCAAACTGCAGATACATTCTCCGGCAGGGCTCACCATCTACGCTATTGTCAACAAGCTGGTAGAATTGAGCGACATCAAGGACTCTCTATAAGATTCTTCCGGCAACCGTTTCCCTACCCGCTGCGGCCTATAGGGAAAAACCGGATGAATCCCTTGCAAAAGTATGCTCCTCCATACGGGAAAAGCCCTCTGCCTATTGATTAAGGTTTATCTTGTGCCTGAAGACAAAGCTCATCCCCTATGTCATCCCTCCCCATCCTATGACTCTTTATGCCCCACAAGTATCCTTATCCAACCTTACCCACAGTATCCGTCACGCCATACACAAATCCCCGCTTCACGATATCACATCGGGAAGCGGGGATCCTTTTATCTTCATAAAAGTGGTTACGTAATTATGACTAACTAATTCATTCAAATCTGATGTTGCAAAGATAAGGCATCGGCAGACAGTACGCAATCACTTAAATTAGGTATAATAAAACAAGTCAGTCATCATAAATAGGTAGAACCACCCACAAATCAGGCATTGGCATAGCTGTGCATTCCTCCAAGGATGTAGTTCACCCCGAAATAGGTCATCAGGACTGTCAGAAAGGCGGCAACCATATAGATATGGAAGAATAACGGACTGCGGAAAATGCGCAGGCTGCGCGCATGGAACGCCGCTCCATAAACCATAAAGGTAATCAGCGCCCATACTTCCTTCGGGTCCCAAGCCCAATAACGCCCCCAAGAAGCATTGGCCCAAACCGCACCCAGAAAAATGCCGGCTCCCAAAAAGAAAACGGCGGGATAAAGCAGCAATCGGCTGAGCAGCATCAACATCCGGGCTGAACGGCGAAGACACAATGCCAGTATGCCGTTCAGCATCATAAAGGCAAACAAAGCATAAGACATCATTATCAACGACACATGCGTACTGAGCCACGGAGAAACGAGCACGGGCATCAAGGGAGTGATTTGGGGATTCATCTGTCCCAAATAGGACACCAGTAAGGCAAAACCGGACAGCAAAAAACCGAAAGGCACCATAAACGGGAAGCGCCGCCGAAACAGACAAGCCAGGAACAGCGCACACAATGCCATGAACTGCACCGTTTCGTATCCATTACCCAACGGGATACGCCCGCCGATGTACCACCTCAGACCATACCCGAAGAGCTGAAAGAGAAACGCCGCATAAAGAGAAAACGGGAAAAAAGTATCTGCCAAACGCGAAGAGAAAGAGAGCGCTACAATCCTACCGGAAGAGTCTGACAATGCCGACGAACGGCGCAGGCCGCGATACAGCAGACGGAAGAAAGCCAGCATCCCCACCGTAAGGTTGAACATGAACAGCCATTTGCTGAAAGGAATACGGTTATACAGCAATTCGGCTTGTATTTTAGTATCGGAAACAGGCTCCACACTCCCGTCTTCCGGCAAAGGACGAATCAATGTACCATTTTGGAGCATCAAAATCAGTCCCACCTTTTCATCCGCCTCTACAATGGCCTTTTCCAGAGAAGTCATTTTCTGATGATGGTCTTGCTTCCCCTTCCAGAACTTCTGCAAGCGATACTTCTCACCGTCGAACAAATCAGCCAGACATGCATAGGGTGTCTCCAAATGAAGCAGGCGACGGAGTGCCTCGTTTTTGATATAAATCATCGGCTCATTCTGCCAAACTTCCGGACGCAGAAGCCATCCACCAATCACCTGCTCCGGCGTCATGCCTCCATAAGACGGTTTTCCCGTCAGTTTCAGTACAAAATCGCGCGCAAGGGTATTGAAAGGAACCACACGGTCATTATAAATCACCTGCTTACGGGCGAGACTATCCGCCTGCTTGCGTGCCAGTGCCGGAAGGCTTCTCTTCTGCGCATGTACCCCACTTCCCAGACACAGCAACAATAGAACAAACATTCCTCCCTTCTTCAACAACGGATGCCTCAGCAGCCTGCGGAACTCTCCGCCCCGGCTGACCAGCATCCAGAGCATGGAGACACCTAACAAGAGGTATCCACTATAGGTAATCCCTATCCCCCACGGGTCATAATTCACTGTCAGCCAGCTCCCCTGCATATCCTCATCAAAGGAAGACTGATAAAAGCGAAACCCCTGCCGTGAAAGAATACGGTTCATGGAGACGGGCGTCTCACCGTGAATATAGCTGATATAATCTGCAGGAGCATCCGTACCCGGATAGTACTCAATCCGGAAACTGTCCAGACGTAAGGTGAACGGTAACTCTACAACCTGCCTGCCGTCTTGTTCCAAAAAGCAGTTCACCTCACTGCCGACAGTAAGATGCACATATCCTTTTCGGCCACAAAGAAACGTAGTCATGGCTCCCGCCAAAATCACGAGGAAGGAGCCATGCAACAACAACGTCGGGAGACGCCGCCACAACCGCTGTCTTACAAGCACAACAACAGTCATCGCAGCAAGGGCTCCCCACAAACAACAGAACCAAATCGTATGATAAACATGCTTTTCTACAAAATCCGTACTGTATGTCTGCTCTACAAACGTAGTTGCAGCAAGTAAGAGCAGCAAACAACCATAAACAGCTATGAGAAACTTTTTCAATTAAGAGCTATCAATTAAAAGTAAAAAATCAATATGGAGCAAACTCCTTGTTTTCTAAAGACTTGACTCCCATACATTCCATCTCTATCAGCCAACCCGGACGACATACGGGAGCATATACAAACACTCTCGGAGTATCCGGAAAACGCTCGTCATACATTCCTTTGACCACGGTATAGTCTGCAACATCCCGCAGATAAACAATCATCTGTCCTAAATCATCAAACGTACAGCCAGCCTCTTTCAACAAAGCCTCCACATTCTCCCACATACGTTCCGTCTGCTTGCGAATGTCTCCGGGATATACCACCTCACCTTTATTATTGATGCTCGCAGTACCCGAAATAAACACCTGGCGACGGTCGCCATAATCCACATACGTACCTCGCTCGAAACTCACACCGTATTCGTATGTGGGATTCAGATGTGTCGGTGCGTAAAGGTAGTGAATTTGTTCAGATTTCAAACCATCTACAGCATAAGTATCCATCTGAACCGTCACTTTTGGGTCGGCATGACGGCCACCGATACCGGTACTGGAAATATAATGAGTCTTCTCCGTCAAGTCCTGGGTAACAAACACCTCATTACGTGCCTTCACCACTCCGGCATAATTCACATCCACGTTCTGTACAAAGAACCAGGTACGTATGCAATTATCAGCCAGCTTGCAGCCCTGTTCCATCAGCTGCATCACATAGTCATTCAGCAGCAGACGGGTCTGGTATTCCGAATTGGCGGCACGATTGAAAAAGCCGCCTCCCCAAAGGTGACGGTAGGCGCCATGTCTCACTTCGAACAATCCGTTATGAAGTACCTGTGTTTCCACACCTTTCTGCAGATAGACCCACAGTGCAATCTTTGTACCGTTCAACGGCGGCTGCTCTACCACGGAGAGTGCACAATCCGAACATTCTGCCGAAAGCGCCAGTAGCATATCTGCTTGATTGGCGGCGTCACTTAGAAAGTAGCGTTTAAAGATGGCAACAGCACCTTGTAGTTCACTTTCACGCAGTTGGCAGTAAGTGTCGACCACCGCATTCAGCTGTTCTTCATAAGTCGCTTCCGGTCTGGTGGCATGAATCATTACATGATATTCCGAAACACCCGCTTCTACCTCATATTTAAAGATTTCGGTTAAGGTATTCTCCGATTGATTAGTTTGTTGTTGTTTATCTTTCATATTAAATATCAATTAGTCGTTGTTGTTCAAAAAAGTACCGGTATTACCAGTAAGGCCCATCATTATTACGGCTGTGCACCATCGTCAATCCAGTTGCCAATCAAAGACTGCATATCAGATGAGGTTATCATCTGAGAATGGTCTATACGCCAATCCGAGCTGATGTCCGTACCCAATATGAGATGCAAGACACTTTCTGACGCATTGCCGGGCATAACCCTCATTTTACCGTCCACCGTCGTTGAAGCCCGGTTGACCAGATCAGCATGGCTATGTCCTTCCAGCAGATTCAAGCCACCACCCGGAGTGGTGCTAAGACCATGGCAAGCCGTACAAGTGGCATTGAATATTTTTTGTTGAATGGCATTGTACATACTTGCATCAACTGTTCCTGCATCCATAAGTATAGTATCAGCGATTTCAGTACATTCCATTGCCACCAAACTGACAATGCGCTTTCTCAACTTATTGATTACACATAGCTCGACAGTTGTCACCTCATCCGTTATGCCGGACATTGTCAACTGGATTTCATCATTATCCGATTCGGATACCGGAACAACCTTTGAAACAATGGCATAATCGCTTTCATCATCAAATCCTGCCACTACCACACTATAGTCGCCCGACCACTTATCCACACCACTAATCCGGCCTGTCATCTTCACTGTGCGTCCTTCACCCGTGGCCACTACGGCATTCTCATAAATTCTCCCCTCATCGCATGCATGCAGACCTATAAGAAGCACGGGCAGAAAAAAGAAAAGAATGTATTTTTTCATAGACGAATCCTTTCCTGACTTCATTTAGAATGTATATTGAAGCATCACCGTGGCAGAGTGAGTGGCCAGACCTAAATTATCATTATCACGGTCGAGCTGCGTGTCGTGTCCCCAACGGGCTACATACTGATACATTGCCTGCAATTTCAAGTTGCATCCTCTGAAAAAGTAGTTCATACCTACAGCAGGCATATTCAGGAAACCGTCATCATCCGTACCGTTACGATTGAAGATATCGTAGCGTACGGCAAGCTGTAGGCGGGGAGCGACAAAGTAACCACCTTGCACATAACCGCCTAAAAAGCTATACGATTCATTTATCTTTTGCCGTTTGGTGAAACCTACATTCATATAATAAGCTTCAGCCGCCAGATAGAGCTTGTTCTTCAACATGGCAAATTCCAACCCCACACGGGTATCATTGGTACTCTCATTTTCACTCTCCACATTGATAGAACCCGAAAGACCGAATAATATCTTATCCTCGTTCAAACGGTTAGGATTACCTTGTGTGGAAGGCATCACCCCCTTGGGCATATAAGTCAGACGTCCGGCATACAGCAATGAAGGGATATGCCAGTCATCACTCATCGTCTTTGAAGCTGTATTCACGGAAGCTCCGGTTCCATTGAACAAGCCGACTTCATAACCGAACTTATCTGCCACCAGACCGTGAACTTCAACACCCAGGTCAAATCCCGTACCGATATTAGGCGTCACGGCATTCAACGAATAAGGCAAAATTACAGAAGACGTCAGAGAAACCGGCAACTGGGGAAGCAGTGTTTCGCCAAGAGTTGTCAGATAGGCATGCGAGAATGGAGTCTTGAACTTTCCGACACGAATCGCAAATTGTTTTTTCAGCTGTACATCGAACCACGCCTGCTGTAACAGCGCTCCTCCACTTGCAGCAGCATTGATGGACAGATTGAAAGCCACTTTTCCAAAAGCCTTGCCAGTAAAGCCAAGTACGGCATAAGGAATGGAAAAACCCGAATTGGCAATATTATCTTGGTTATAAGCCTTATCCAAGCCTTCATCATCATACCAATTGAAATTAGCACTCGTTTGTACCAACAGATAAGGCTTGAAAACAAAATCACCTTTCTTTGTTTCAATGGTAAAACCTTCTCTTCCGGCCAATGACACTACACCATTCTCCGTATCTTCCTCATGTTGCGCCATAGCGGTCAAAGGCAAAACAGCCAGCATGGCGACATATAAAAATTTCTTCATAATTACTTTTTATATAAAGCTTATTAGTTCTAAAGTGAATTTAAAAATGCAATCAGGGCATCACGGTCATCCTTACTCATGTTCTTAAAGAGATTTTTCGATGCTTCTCCCTCTCCCCCATGCCACATTATGGCTTCAACAAGATTGCGGGCACGGCCATCGTGCAAGAAGTAGGTATGTCCGTTTACCTTTTCCTGAAGCCCGATACCCCAAAGCGGAGTAGTGCGCCATTCATTGCCACGCGCCAACCCACTTACATAGTTATCATTCAGACCGACTCCCATAATTTCGGAGCCCATATCATGCAGCAAAAAATCCGAATAGGGGTGAATTGTCTGGCTTCCCAACCATGGCAAACGGGTATCGTTCAACAGCACGGAGCCCCGAGGCTTGGTATGCAACGTGGTGACATGGCAAAGATGGCACTTGGCTTTATAGAAATTCTGTTCTCCCCTTATCACCTGCGGGTCATTCACATTACGCCGTGCAGGAACACCAAGACTCTGCATATACAAGTCAACATCTTCCATATCTTCTGTAGAAACATCCAACTGGGCATAAGAAAGCCCCATCATGCTGCCTTGATTCACCTGGGCCTGTCCCTCGCATATCTCTTCCGGATAGCGGCTATTGGTAACACCCATATCACTTGAAAAACCAAGTTCAACAGTCAAATCCGCATGTTGAGCCTTATTTCCCGACAGCCCCAAGCTTCTCACACCACGTTCGGTAATGTAATTGCAACGGCCACTTATACCATACTCCGGATAATTACTTTTTGCAGCAAGCGCTTCAATCTCCGTAGGTTCCAAAGCCATCATTTGCCCCATACCGACATGTCTCAACGGGATACGCACCGTACAGAACATATCTTCAGGCTTTATACTGTCAGCATACCATTCGGATATGGAATAAGCCGGTCTGCAAAGTTCATACTTCTCTCCGTCGGGAAAGGTAAAAGTCTCATAAGTATACTCCACAGAAAGCTTCCCCTCCGGTTTCACTCCATAAATTGCCTGGTCATGGAGGACACGACCATAATCCTGAAAAAACGCACCATTCTTGCGGCTTATATAAACCAGCATCGAGGAAAACCCGTAACTACCCGATCCGCCTTCACTCCACAGCGTCGGTTTGGTACGGCCGGCATTACGATGACAACTGCCACAAGAATACCCCGCATAGACCGGGCCAAGCCCCCCTCCCATGCCATTGCTACTCGTACGCACATCATCGTAAAGCCCGTCACCATCATTAAAGCGACTGTTGTAAACACCCGACACCCAATCTGCCGGTGAATCATAGGCCTTGGATGAATTCATGAAGATTGTGGACGTTCCGGCAGACAGAGCGTATCCTTCAGGAATCTCTATATCCAACACGTCAATCCCATCATCATCACAAGCAGTCAAACCTGCCGACAAACAAAGGAGAAGACATGAATATCTCATTAAATGATTCATCATCTTTATCTACTTTTTAATAATGGCATATCCAAACATACCAAAGAAGTAAAGGCAGGATTCTCCAAATCCCCCCCTTTACTTCTTGAGTATTGTTTATAAATAATTCTTATTTAACTGTACGAGGTTTGCCATCCTTGAAAAGCAGGAATTCTAAAGTATGGAATCCGCGTACATTTTGAGCAGATTCAACTTTTGCATCATCATCACCCTCGCTCCATTCCAAATCGCCCCATTTCTGGGAATTCAGAATCTGGACAATGGCGTTCTGGTCCAAAGGCCAACTATCCATATTCGGGTCAAGTCCCAGCTCATCCACCGGCCCAAATAGGAACGCCTCACTTTCCTCCCAAGGTTCACGGGCTGTTATCCAAGCATTGCATGCCGTCTCAAAAGCACTGTTAGAGGGATTGTTGGCAAGAGCCACCACAGCGTCATACAGCGTACTATTCTTCTCCTTCAAATCCTTATAGGTAGGCAAAACCACAACATTGACATAATTTTCAACAATCGGGTCAAGTGCTTCATTGCTGTTAATGGTGCTATTGTCCCTGATATAAGGTTTCAACTCCTTATCCAATACACTTTCCAGTTCTTCACAAGCCTTGATAGCCGCTACCGTTTCCTGACTGTTAATATTATTACGGAAAGGTTGGGGAATAGCCTGAATAGCCGATGCTGCCGTAGTGATAGCTGCCGACACTTTCGTATCCAACTCCGCATTGACTCCAGCCACCAATTTTGAAATTGACTTGTCGCTCACCTTACCGTCCAAAGAGCCGTAATAGGCATTGCGGATTGAGTAAATATTATTGGTATAATCATCACGGGAATGCCAGCTATACCATGACTCAACAGCATAGAGGGCCTCTGTAACATTGTTTGCCATATATTTATTATATGGATCACCAATCTTCGTCTCACCTACCTCATTGGAGATTTCAACACAACCGTCGATAACCTGCTCTATACAGTTCCAGGCACTTGAAAAGTTATAGGCACCATTATGAGCTTTGAAGGAAGTTGCAAAACTTGCCCCACTCTTATAACTCGTATTCCAAGAATCATAAAGATTGGTGGCATCTGTCTTCAACAAAGCCGCCACATTTCTCATGTAGTTGTGCCAACTTGCTGCATTCTCCGAATTATACTCAATGTCAGCAGGATTAACTGTACTGTTGTCATCATCATCGCTACAAGCAGTAGCCGTAAATGCCAGCCCTAATGCCAAAGCTGTCGCATAAAAGAAATTTTTCTTCATCTGTATAAAATTAATTGATTACTATTCATCTACTTCTTGACAAACCAACCGATATAGGCAATACCGATCGAAAACTCATTTTCACTGTTATACTTACCAGTTCCAAAAACCTTGTTTGTTCCGATTTGGCGGGTGGTGTAATCAGCCTTTACCACCAGATTAGGCAAGGCATACCAATTCAATCCAGCAGTCCACATGCTTACTTGACAACGTTTCTCCATTATCTGGCTAGCCTCTCCCTTTTCTTGCGGATTGTAATATTCATAACGTGCAAAGGGGTAGATAACCGGAACTTTCTTGTTTCCTTTGAAGAAAGCGCTGATATTCAAACCGGCCTCGGCTGCATAACTGACTACATTCTTTGCAATGGGGGTTATACGGCTGTAAGGAGATTTATTCGACAATTTGGTATTTGCCTCACTAAGCTTCGCTGAATTGCCCAAATTTCCGTATACCATATTGGCACGGGCAATCACATATTTATTACGGTATTGGGCATCTGCCGTGTAGATTCTTACCGGAATCTTACCGGTAGACGAATAAGTATCCGCTTTGTCAGAATTGGAACCGGCATCAGCGCAGTAATAAAACGAAGCGCCTATACGCAACCCCGGAACCCCCTTGTAGTCCAGACGAGCCACATAGCCCGGTGAAGTAAAGTTGTCTTCTTCAAAGATGCCTTGTTTGCCACTTGCTATCCAGGTGTTACGGTCAAAACCATTGGCATTCAGACCGGCCACTATCATGGCTTGATAATCAAAGCTGGCATATCCTTTTCCAAAAGAACCAAAAAACTCGAGTCCGTTTTCATGCCACGTAGAAGGAAGGATGGTTGTCTCTCCTTCCGGCCGATAAGTTCCAAAGAAATTGATTGGTTCATGATGGGCGTTGGTCAATCCTACCGGGACAATGACGTGACCGGCACGTATGTTGAATTGTGGAACAATTAAACGGGTAATGTGGAATTGCTCGATAGCCACTTCGCCACCCTTTTCCACCTCCGTTTCATACTCACCGTTTTCCGTATTCTCAAGTTCATAAGCAGTACCCGTACCACCGGATTCAAACTCGATTTCAGCACCGAGTATCCATTTGGAATTGAACTTGTAATCCAGAGCCAACACGAAACGGGGTATAGAAATTGTATTCCTATGTTTGTCCGGATTGCCTTCAGGCGCACCATAGAAACGGTTAATACCATAATCTTTAAAACTTGCAACCATTTCTCCGTATCCACCGAAACGGAATTTCTTGTAGTTGTCGCCATCATTCGCTACTTTTTCCTTTTTCTCTTTGTCTGTTGAAATTTCCGTACTCTCTGCTGCAGAAGTAACTTTTTCAGGTTCAGCAGCCTGCAAAGCATTAGCAGAAAGCAAGAAACATAAAACGAATAAGCCCGTTAATTTTCTCATCTTTTATCTTAAATTTTGTTGGGGCAAAGGTAGAGGTAGTTAAAAAGGAGAACAATACCTAAAAATTGCGAAAAGAAGAGAAAGAGTAACCATTAGTAGGTAATGGCAGATTTATAACAACAAATAAAGATGAAAAAGGAGGATAAATGGTAAAAGAACTATTAAAATGCTAATCCACGTAACGAGCACGATAAGCAGGGCCGTACCTTCCAGAATACGGTCAATCACAGTGGGTTGAAAACGGACATTAGGGCAATTCTTGCCGGAATAAGGACCAAGATTAATCATACTATCTGCGATTTAGAATCTGTTATTACGAATCCTCCTCTGCTTTCTCTTCAGACGGAGGAGGATTCTTGGACTTCTTCATCCGCCCACTCTTCCGCAATGCTTCAGCGATAATCCACTGAAGCTGTCCATTGGTACTACGAAACTCGTCGGCTGCCCATTTTTCAATGGCATCCATCGTTGCAGCATCCACACGGAGGACAAAGCTTTTGGTTGAAGTTTCTTTTTTAGCCACTATTTATTTACTATTTAACAATTTACGATTTACGATTGAAGTTACTTTGATATAACCAAGTACCAATCAAAGAGTATTCTGCTTGCCCCGCACGAAGGAGGCAATGTCATCCATAACATATGCTGGGACGGGCGAAGCATGGCTATACTCAAACGGAGTCGCCTTGCCGCTGCCTTCCTGCAACAAGTGATTCAATTTCGGATAAGATTTGAAATATGCATTCTTGCAGCGCAACAAACCGGAACGCCATAAACCGAAGTCTTCCATAGTCACCTGATAATCTCTCTCCCCTTGAAGAACAAATATAGGCAGCTTTAGTTTAGCGGCAACTTCCACCGGTTTGTAAGCATTGGCAAACAGCCAATATGAGCGGGGCTGCCCCAATGGCAAGGAAATCGTTTCATCAAACTCTTCCGTACCAAGCTTTTTGACATTAGCCAACTGTTGTTTCAACTCATCAAGTTGAACCTTTACATTGACTGAAGAATCCGTCAAAGAAGAGGTATAATAAAACTGTTCCTCAAGAGCATCTTCAAGCGATCTTGCCAGTCCGGCAAGGATAATGATACCTGCCAAACCTTTCGAACGCCCGGCAATACGGGGAGCCAATGTACCTCCCAGGCTGTGCCCCAACACATACACACTGTCAGGAGCCAGCTCGGGCAAAGCCCTTACCTGCTCCACTATGGCAACGGCATCGTCCACGGCCTCAGTATCATAATCGAGTTCGCGACCGGCAGGAACGCAAGCCGCACCATATGCCTTTGTCCGTTTTTCATAGCGGACGACAGCAATGCCGCGTTTCGCCAATCCCCAGGCAAGGTCACGGAAAGGCTTGTTGGGACCTATCGTCTCGTCACGGTCGTGAGGACCGGAACCATGTACCAAAATAACACAAGGAACCCTGCATGCATCCGGACCGACTGCCCGCTTGGGCAAAGTCAACGTTCCGGGAAGCTTGTAGCCGTCGGCTCCCAGCGTAATATCCCTTTCATCCATCTTTGTCTTGTCATAGGCTACCGGTTGGGCAGTGCTGGCAGCAGGCGCAGGTACCAATCGGATTGTGTTCAGCGCCCCGTCAGCATCAAAAGCCACCAGAAAGCGGAGATTATAGCGTTCAAACTCCACATCGGAATAATAGATAGTAATTCCCTGGGCAGAATCGGTCTTCCATTCTCCTTTTGATATGGATTTACCGAACATTTTCTCCGCCTGCCGGAAAGAATCATTGAAGAGTGCCGGAGCCAGCTTCTCCTGCAACTCCCGGTTCAATGCCGCATGGATACTGTCACCTTGCCCTGCCACAAACAATTCATAAATGTGCTGCGCGCGCGCAGTATTCGCATCTTGTGCAAAGCCCCCATATACATTGCCCAGCAAGAGCAGTATAAGAGCCCATCGTCCTATAACCCCCATCTCTTTCATCCGTATCCTTTATCAATGGTTCAACGTTCCCGTATTGACTACCGGTTGTGCAGCCTCGTCCGCACAAAGCACTACCAACAGATTGCTGACCATTGCTGCTTTCTTGTCTTCGTCCAGTTCAACAATTTCTTCTTCAGAAAGTTTATGGAGCGCCATTTTTACCATAGAGACTGCCCCTTCCACAATCTTCTCGCGTGCCGTAATGATGGCGGATGCTTGCTGGCGACGCAGCATCACAGCGGCAATTTCGGGCGCATACGCCAGATAGTTGATGCGGGCTTCCACCACTTCCATACCCGCCATGGCCAGGCGTTCATTCAGTTTCTGCTCCAGCTGTTCATTGATTTCCTCACCGCCCGAACGAAGTGTCAACTCTTCCGTATCAGCCTCATTATCATCATAGGCATACTGACCGGCAACTTGACGAAGAGCGGCATCACTCTGTATCATGACGAAGTTCTCGAACGCATTCATACGATTGGCCACCGCATTGCCAAGACTGACCTGGTTGGCATTACCCGCTGTCGGAGCGGATGCAGCCATTGTTTGTGAATCAATCTCAAACATGGCTTTATAGGTGTCCTTCAGCTTCCACACCAATACCAGCCCTATGAGAATAGGATTACCAATCTTATCGTTCACCTTTATCGGCTCCACATCCAGGTTGCGTGCACGAAGCGAAAGCTTCTTCTTATTAAGAAAAGGGTTTACCCAGAAAAAGCCGGTCTCCTTGAACGTCCCTTTATATTTGCCAAAGAACACCATGGCACGCGCCTCGTTCGGCTCCAGCTCCATATAGCCGGCAAACATAATGAACCATACCAGGCACAGACACACCGAAAGGATCAAGGTAGGCACAGAAATGATAAACCCAAAGATTATCACTGCCGTAAGCACTACCAAATGAAGGAACAAGGCCAGAAAGCCATTCATCTTGAAACCACTGAAACCACACTCTTTTGTTTCCATATTCTATAAATTTAATTGATATCATAATGATATCACAAATATATCGATTAAAATTAGAGAAGTACAAAGAAACAAGGGAGTTAACATATAGTATTAAGGATTATTAAGAACATGTATTCCCAGTATATAAAAATTCCGCTTGAGGGTCATAACTCACCCTCAAGCGGAAAGCTTTTTTTGACTCTGTCAGTGATGTATCAAGGCTGAATGACAAAAGACCGGCGCAGCAAACCAGCAGTTTGCGAGCTACCGCCCACCATCAGTTCATAACTGCCTTCGGAAACGCACATGGTATTGCTTTGCGGATTCCACCACACCAACTCTTTATCACCCAAATCAAACTCTACATCGACCGTCTTTCCTGCTGGGATATGTACCCGCTTGAAAGCACGCAATGCCTTGCTCGGTCCTTCTACATCATCGTTTTTCTTCAAATAGACCTGCACAACCTCTTCACCGTCACATTTGCCGGTATTGGTTACGGGGACACTCAATCTCAATTTCTCACCGGACTTTATATTATCCGAACCAAGCACCACAGCACCATAGCTGAAAGAGGTATAGCTCAATCCATGACCGAAGGGAAAAAGCGGTTCCTGGGTCATGTAACGGTAAGTCCGGCCGGTCATGTTATAATCCTCAAAATCCGGGAGCTGAGACACATTGCGGTAGAAGGTCACTGGCAAGCGTCCTGCCGGATTGTAATCGCCGAACAATACTTCGGCTACAGCCGTACCGCCTGCCTGACCGGGATACCATGCCTGCAGAATGGCTCCACACCTCCCGGTTTCCGGCTCCAGACCGATGGGAGAACCCGAACAGTTCACCAACACCACCTTTTTGCCGGCACGGTGCAAGGCGGCAATCAGTTCCCGTTGGACAGCAGGCAACTCGATATCGGTACGGTCACCTCCTCTGAATCCGGGAAGCTCAACACCCATCTCCTCGCCTTCGAGGTTCGGAGAGACTCCTCCCACAAAGACCACGATATCAGCATCCTTTACACGCTCCACAGATTTCCTCACATCCACTTCATTCTTAAATCCAAGGTCGAAGTTCAGCAGTGCATCGCTACGGAAATATTCAAAATCCAATTCAACGTCATACGTTTTTCCTGCTTGTACCTGCAAAGTATAAGCACTCTTCTGCCCACCGTGCTGATTGGAGAATCCTCTCACTTCCTCCCCATTTATCCGCAATCTCCCTGAGCCATAGGCATAAATGTCAAAGACCACCTCTCCCGACTGGTCGGGAGTGAATACGCTGTTGTAGGTAGCCGAGAAGTCGGTAAGGTTCACACCCGGAGCAAAAACCGTGGCACCGGATGTACAGAAATGGAAAGGAGTGGTCACTTGGGCAGTAGTGACTGGCTCACCGTCACGAGTCACGTTATTCCAGTAGCGTGCACTGAATCCGGGTTTCCCGTCGGCAGTCTTGCAACGGTTGAAGACGCTCTGTATCTGAGCTCTCTCCACCCATCCGCAGCCTTGTTCATAAATAAGCCGGTCATCACTCCCCAAAGCTTTTCTAATTCCGTCCAGAATGGTGACTGTGTGCGGAGGCATACCGTTATAATTTCCCCACTGCATCACAGAATCATTGGCGTTCGGACCCATCACGGCTACAGTCAGCCCTCCACGCTTCAACGGCAAGGTATTATCCTTGTTCATAAGCAGTGTCATTGACTTGCGAGCCATGTCGAGCGCCAGAGAGTCGTGTCCGGCAGAAGCCACCACAGAAAAAGGAATGCCGGTCCAGGACACCTTCTCCGGCTCGTCCATTTCACCCAAGGCAAAGCGAGCCGTCAAAAGACGCTTGACTGCTACATCCACTGCTTTTTCATCAATCTTTCCCTGCTTCACCGCTTCTACCAGGGCCTCGTAACTCGAACCGCACTCCAAGTCAGTTCCACTCAGCACCGCAGCCGCCGAAGCGGACTCTGCATCAGGATGCGTCTTATGACCATAGTCTCTGTAAAAATCGGCAATAGCTCCACAGTCCGAAAGGACAATACCGTCAAATCCCCACTCATCGCGCAAAATCTGCATCAGTAGGCGGTCGCTACCGCAGCAAGGATCGCCCTCAAAACGGTTGTAGGCACACATCACCTCCTTCACTTTTCCTTCTTTCACCAAAGCCTCGAAAGGAGGAAGATAAGTTTCATACAAATCACGGGGCTTGATATTTTCCGCATTAAACTCATGGCGGTTCCATTCCGGACCGGAGTGTACGGCAAAGTGCTTGGCACAAGCATGCAGCTTGTCATATTTTCCATCGTTCGTACCCTGCAAACCTTTTACAACCATCACACCCATACGGCTGGTCAGATAAGGGTCTTCCCCATAAGTCTCTATACCCCTTCCCCAGCGGGGGTCGCGATAGATATTCACTGTAGGCGTCCACATCGTCAATCCTTGATAGCGTTCATGGCTTTCCTGGGATGTATAGTAGGCATTCTTGGCACGGGCCTCATCAGAAACAGCAGTAAATACCTCGTATACAGTCTCCGGCGAGAAGGATGCCGCCATACCAATCGGTTGGGGAAACACTGTGGCCAGCCCGGCACGCGCCACTCCATGCAACGCTTCATTCCACCAGTTATAGGGCTTGATGCCCAGGCGTTCCACTGGTTTGGAGCTGTCCATCATCAAGGACACCTTCTCTTCGAGCGTCAGTTCCTTCAGCAAAAGTCCGGCACGCTCTTCTGCCGGCAGAGATGCATTCTTGTAAGTAGCCTGCCCGCATCCCGACAATAGGAAGAGTGGCAAAAGGTAAAGAAGTTTCTGTTTCATCATGGTTTTATATTAATCGTTGTTACAATCGCTTGTATCACAAAGATAAATATTTTCTTCCAATTGCCAACACGCAATAAACTTCTTATTATAGCCTCCTCTGAATATCCTCGTTACTGTTCCGCTGACCCTTACTACGTATATCACCACCGAAAGTATAGGATACACCGATACGGAAACTGGCAAAGGCAAACTGATTGTCGGCAATTATCTTCAACCCGTTGGACATGGTTTCCAATTTGGAATGGCTGACAAACAAATTGTTGACATTCAGGCTAAGGCTGAGCTTATTGTTCAACAACCGATAAAGCATACCTGCACTGATGCTGTAAGTGGGGCTCATCAGATAGATGCCCTGATACTGACGGGAAGAATAGGAACTGGACAACGTGGCCAGAAGAGTCTTCTTTTCATTGAAGAAGAAAGTGTTGCGCAGGCTGGCGTTATAAGCCCACCCTTTCTCCTCGGGAGAGGTGGTGGCAGCGCTGGAGGTGGTCCGGCGATAGCTCACTCCATGCTGGGCGTAAGTTTGTAGCCATTTGGTACGGAAAGTGTATGAATTGTTAAGCCCGAAAGCATGCGTCTGCATGAAATTCTCCCAGAGGAAAGAGGTCACATTCGTTTCAGCATCCAAGTCCACAACCTGGAAGAAGACATCGTCCGAATAAGAATAATAGGCAGAAACATTGAAGTTATTCTTCAACGTATATCCCAGTTCGGCATTGTAAGTATAACTGGGTTTCAAGTCTTCACGACCGCAAGCGTAAGTGTACTTGTTCTGATAGAACGGAAAAGGATTGACCATATTCTGCGACGGACGGGAGATGCGGTTGGAGAAACTGAAGTTCAGCGCATGCCCGTCTGTAGGCGAATAAAGCAGATAGACAGTAGGGAACAAGCGCGTATAGTCGTGCTTGTCCTCCGTATCCTTCGCTTCGGAAATACCGGTAGTGCGGGTGTGCTCCATACGCAAGCCCAACTGCATGGAAAAACGTTCGGAAAATTCACGGCTATAATCAGCATATAAGGCATAGATTTGCTCCTTGTAACGGAAATAATCATCCTGCACCAGCGTAGGGTCCGATGTATCGTAATTGATACCGTTGCGAGTGTTGGTAAAGGAGACCTTGGCACCTGCCGTTATCTTGTACTTTTCAAAAGGAAGGATGAAATCAAGAGCGGAGGAGACTACATCTACCTTGCGATGTTGCAGATAGTTGTAATCGAAGTTTGTGCCCGGAATCTCCGTACCGTCAGGCAGGAGAGTTTTCGAGAGAAAGCCCATATTTTCGTCCCGGTTGTCACGCAGGTAATCCACATCCCAAGTCATTTTCTTGCCTTTGTCATCCCAGACCTTATCGGTATGAAAATTCAGATTGAGGCGGTCGGAACCGGTATCCTTGTCACTGTTGGAGTACAGCAAAGAATCCAATACGGCGGTAGAGGCATCGTAAACTTCCGTCCATGAAAGGGCGTTGCCCGGTTTGGGAGCACTGTGATTATAGATGGCCTGCATACCTACAGTCCAGTCCCGTTCCAACGATACGTCCACACCTCCCTGAAGGTAGAAGCTATTCATGTAATTGGTGTAGTCGGCACGGCTGTTCCAGGTGTTCTGCGGAAAATAGCGGTAATTCTTCTCACGCGTCTCATAGTTGCCCTGCGTAGTACCCCCGTTGAGGAAGGATGACACGCGCCCCTTGCTGAGGTTCAGGCTTACCCCGCCATATCCGTAATTGTCCTTTTCACCAGCGCTGTAGGAAGCGGAAGCCGTACCACCCACGTAATCTTTGGGGCGTGACTTCAAGCGGATATTGATGATGCCTGCATTTCCGGCGGCATCGTATTTGGACGGAGGCGTGGTAATCACCTCCACCTTCAGTATCTGGGAGGCGTCATAGGAACGGAGGTAATCTATCAGTTCATCTCCCGACAGCTTCGTCTCACGGTCGTTGATATAAACCTTGATACCCCCTTTACCTATAATACCAATACTGTTTTGTCCAACCTGCAGACCGGGCACTTCACGCAGAAGGTCGAGTGCACTGCCTCCGGCAGAGGCTATGGTATTATGTGCATCGAACACTACCCTATCCACCAGACGCTTGATAACGGGACGCGCGGCCGTAACGGTCACTTCGTCCAGCAAGGCGGAAGAAGATTTCAATGTCAATTCGCCAACGTTTTTGTTTCTTTGCAGCACAACGGGAACGTAGAGATCTTCGCTGCCGATAAGGGTAATATGCAACAAGTATTCTCCCAGTGGCTGGTCAAAGGAAAAACAACCTTGTGTGTCGGTCAGCATACCGGTAATATAGGTACTGTCTTTTGCCTGCTTCAGCAGCACATTCGCCACCTCTACCGGTTGGCGGTTCTCGTCCTGCACACAACCGGAAAGCCGGTAAGTCTGAGCAGGAAGCAGAGTTGCCATACTTGCCAAGGCCACCCATACCATCACTCTTTTTCTAACGTTGTTCAGTAGTTTTTCTTTCATCATGCGTTTGATTTCAATATTTCACACCTTGTATTTCGCTGATACAAAGGTAGGGGTAAAACATGCCTCAAACGGTCTATATCGAGGAATAAAAAGTCTATATCCCAAAACTACAAATCACTACATATCAACACTTTAATTTTACAAAAGTCTATATTATGCCTTTTCCGGTCTATATGCTGCCTATAAACTCTACGATGCCTTCCTTCTCCCCCATCCCCAGTTTCTTGCGGATATTCGTCTTTCGCTGGTAAATGGTAGGAATGCTCTGTTGTGTCACCACACTAATCTCCTTCGTCGAGAAGTCCGCACAGAGCAGGCAGCAAAGCTGCTTTTCTTTGTCAATGAGCACATCGCCAAAACAGCTGTCCATCTTTGTGTAGAAGTTATCATAAATCCGGTCTATGATAGGATACAAGTCCTCCCATACCAGCAAACTCTCTACCGGCAGTTCATGGCTGGTAATACCCGAAATGCGGCGAAGCAGCTCCTGATTCTGTGAGGTAGGTTGTTTAGCCACCAGCCGTATCATGCCTAATTGCTGCAACAGTATTTTCCGAAAAAACTGCCCGTCTTCCCCTTTCGACTGGTTCCTGATCGCATCTTCCAGCAACCGGGTCAGTGTTTCCGCCCGTTCTTCCGCTTCAATCAGCCGGTTGCGCCGGTTACGGATATAAAGGGACACACCGCCACCTGCAAGCACCAGTACCAACAGTGCCAGCAACAAATTCAGTTGTGCCTGCTTCCGTTCCACCGTCAGAATCAAGTTGGCTTGCGAAAGCGTCTCCTTCGACTCGTCCTTACGCCGGACAGTACTCTGCAACGCAGTAAGAGCATTGGCTACAGAATCATTATAGCGCGCCACGTCCAGCACATCAAACGTACGGTGACGTGTATAATCTATCAATGCCCTATATACCGCCACCATATTCTCTTCCGTCAGAAACCGGTTCCGGCCCTCGCCACGTTTCCTCTCCTTATTCAAATAGTATTCCGCCGAATCAAGCAGCCCTTCTTTCAAGAACACTTCCACTTTCACCAGATCTCCCATACGCAACTGCACCGGGTCGATGACATACTGCTCCATACGACGAATAGTAGCTATTGCACCGGAAGGTTCATCAAAAGAGTAAGCCTGCATCTGGGCATAGTTACGCAAATAATGCACTATCTTACCTGTATCTCCTGCCTGCACAGCCAGTTCTATGCTGCGCTCCATGTAATAGGATGCAGAATCATTCTTGTTCAGCCCCATGGCAATTCCCATAGAGAAGAAGCTTCCGGCTCTTGCGTCCAAAGCTATGGCGGTACGGAAAGTTTCTATCGCTTTCTCATAATCTTTCCAAACATACACATACCAGTATGCCTTATCAATCAGCATATCAGCCATTCTTCTCGTGTCCTGCAGCGCCTTGGCCAAAGCTACGCCGCTGTCAATGGCAGCTATACACCGTTCGTGCTCTTTCAGCCAATACCAGTACCAGGCTTTCAACTGATAGGAAAACAGATTCTTCGCCGTGTCGTTGCGGAAGACGTAATAATCGGAAGCAGGTAATATCAAGGAATCTTCCGCCATCGAGTTGTGCCGCTTATAGTGCACATAAGCATTCAGCCATCCATACAACAGCCTCTCCTCATCCGAAAGTTGCGATGGCCTCTCTATCTGTACCAGCAAGGCATACACGCTGTCCACATTCATATTCACCTGCTTTTCTGCCAGATGTAACAGATGTGCCTCATTCATCTGCCGGCAGGCAACAAGGCACAGCAACGCAAACAATAGTCCAAGGAAAGGTAATCTATTCATAATATAGGAGATATAGTTTTTTCTATCATTTGTCTGCAACCGCAGTTTCCAGTTGCTTCAGCGCCTGCTCCAACACCGAACGCGGGCAGCCGATATTCAGCCGCATAAATCCCTTACCCGGTTCACCGAACATGGTGCCGTCATTCAGTGCCAGGTGTGCCTTGTCCACAAATAGTCTCACCAGTTCCTCCTGAGTCAGCCCCAATCCCCGGCAGTCCAGATAAATCAGGTAAGAAGCCTGCGGACGTATCATGCCGATGCCCGGAATATGCTCGCGCAGGTAGTTCTCCGTGAAATCGATATTGCCCTTTATATAGTCCAGCAGCTGTTCCAACCATTCCTCACCATGCATATAGGCAGCAGCCGCACCGATATAGGCCAACATGTGCCCTTCGCTGAACTCGCCCGCTTCCATGAACTCCTGAAAACGGTGGCGGATGTCCTCATTGAGGATAATGGCGTACGAACTTCCCAATCCCGGCATATTGAATGTTTTGCTGGGTGCCATGAAGGTGAGGGAATTCTGCGCGGCAGCCCCCGAAACAGTAGCAAAAGGATGGTGTTTGTAAGGTGGCAGAGTCAAGTCGGCATGAATTTCATCGGAGATGACAAACGTATGGCTTTCCGTACAAATATCAGCAATCCGGCGTAATTCGTCCACCGTCCATACACGCCCGCCCGGGTTATGGGGATTGCAGAGAATCAATACTTTGCATCCTTGTATATCCTTACGGAAACGCTCAAAGTCAATCTGATACTGTCCGTCTTTCAGGTCGAGCGGAGAGTAAACCACTTCGCGCTTCATGCGTTGCGTCACCAGGAAGAAGGGATGATAAACGGGAGTCATCACCATTACCCGGTCGCCGGGATTGGTGAAGCATTGCAATGCGAAGGCTTGACCTCGGACAATGCCGGGTACAAAAGTCAGCATTTCACGAGTGACGTCCCAACCGTGGCGACGACTGAGCCAGCTACAAATGGAAGTATACCATTCCTCACACGCAGACGTATAGCCCAGCACTTCATGTTCAAGACGCTTCCGCAAGGCTTCCATCACAAATGGAGGCGTACGGAAATCCATATCCGCCACCCACATGGGGAGGAGGTCATCGCGTCCCCATACACTCTTCACACCGTCCCATTTCACGGAGTCGGTACCACGGCGCTCTATTACTTCATCAAAATTGTAAGTCATATGCTTGCTTTTTTATAATTCAACGCATCAATTTGTCTTGTTTTTATACGACCCATTACCGCCACCTTATTTTTGTAAACAATAATCATATCGGGAAAAATATAAATACCGCCACATCCCACACTGCATGAGACAAGATAATAGCGGCAAAGCGGTTCGGAAAGAAACGGTAAAGCGCGCCCCATGCCGCCCCCACCACCAGAGCCGCCATGACCAGCATGAAGTTGCAGGAACCGGCATGCACCAGTGCATAAATCAAAGTAGCCACCACAAAACCCGCATTCGGATTCCAGCGTTTGGAAAGCGTACGCTGCACATAACCACGCCAAAAAATCTCTTCTGCCGGCCCTATCAGCAACAGCAGCAATGCTGCCAGCAGCCAAGGAGACTCTCCCTCTTTCATCCCATAAATGGAGTCCACCTGCGGACGGGCAAAATCGAACATCCAAGATGACACCTTGTCTCCCAACCAGAAAACGCCCCACAAAGCAACAGCAATGCCAATTCCCAGCAAGACATTCGGCAAGCTCCACTTCACCTCCCGCCACCAGCCGGGATTGAACAAGGTGGCAAACACGGACAGTGTGAGCGCAGAACCGGTCATCATCCACCAGAAATTCACGAAAGGAGCCGTCCAAGGCGAAAACATGACCGTCCACAGCACGGCAGCCAGCAGAATGGTAAAAATCAGCTTCTTCATGACAGCAGACCGGCTACAACGAACGACAACGTGAACAGCAGACTGAACAACAACTGGAGTTTTGCAGTCATCTCATCCAGACCGGCTATGGCACTTTCTCCCTTTCCGGGAAAACGGGACACCACCCGTACATTGCCTATGGCAGGAACCAGTGCCGGCATCACCAGCAGGGTCCATAAAGGAAGAGTTCCCGCAGCTATCAAGCCGGCTATCCAGCCAAAAGGAAAAAGGACTTCGGCACAATAAACGTACATCGACGCCTTTCCTCCCAGCTTCATGGCCAGTGTCTGAATCTCTGCACGGGCATCGGTACGCATATCCCGTGTATTATTGGCATGCAGAATGGCCACCGTAATCAGTCCCACCGGCAGAGCTATCCACAAGACATTCCAGTCAACTACTCCCGTAGCCACATAGCAGGTGCCCAACGTCGGCAGCAAGGCATACGCCAAAAAGATGACGACATCGCCCAACGCACGATACTTGAGCGGTGGATAAAGCAACGAGCAAGCTGCACCGCCTATACCTATATACAACAGCGGCAAGCCGGTACGCCACAACAAGCCGATACCCGCAACAAGGGCAACTGCCAGCAATGCCATCGACAAGCTATATATCTCGCGCGGAGCAAACATCCCGTCGGTCAAGGTCTTGGCGCCAAAGGTGTCCTTTGCATCGACCTTATGTTTGTAGTCAAAATAATCACTCCAGGTATTCCCGGCAGCGTGAAACACGACGATGTTCAGCAATGCCCAGATGCCGTTCACCCAGTTTATGTCCTGCCGCATCCAATACAGATATGCCAACGTCACCACCACCGGCATCGAAGAGGCGGGGAATGACCACGGACGCACCGCTATCATCCAATCTTTCAAAGAATGTTTCTTCATTTGTTATTTATCATTTATTTGTGCGCAAAAGTACGAAATATCTTCGCTTTTTTAAGTAATTTCGCGCACAAGATAAAAGAACCCCTTATGATAAAAGCTCTGTTTTTTGACATCGACGGAACCTTGGTCAGCTTCAAGACCCACGAAATTCCCGTTTCCACTATTGAAGCGTTGACTGCCGCCAAAGCCAAAGGCATACATATCTTCATTTCTACCGGACGTCCACGCGTCATCATCAACAACTTGTCTGCCTTGCAGGAACGGAATCTGATAGACGGCTACATCACGATGAACGGCGCCTATTGCTTTGTAGAAGACACCGTTATCTACAAAAGCCCCATACCGACAGCGGAAGTGGATGCCTTGACAGCTTTCTGCCACGAACGCAACATCCCATGCATCCTGGTGGGAGAGCACGACATCTGCGTGAACCAGCCCGGCGAAGTAGTGGAGGAAATCTTCCATCGCCAACTGAAAGTGGACCCCATCGAAGCAAAGCCCTATACCGACAGCCATGCCGACAAAGCCTTCTTCCAGCTGACTCCCTTTATCAACGCCGAGGAAGAAGCAATCATCCTGCCCTCCGTCCCTCACTGCGAGATGGGCCGCTGGCATCCTGCCTTCGTAGACGTGACAGCCAAAGGAAACACCAAGCAAAACGGTATCGACCAGATTATCCGCCACTTCGGCATCAAGCTGGAAGAGACCATGGCCTTCGGCGACGGAGGAAATGACATCAGCATGTTGCGCCATGCCGGTATCGGTGTAGCCATGGGCAATGCCAATAACGACGTAAAAGCTGCCAGTAACTACACAACCACTTCTGTTGATGAAGACGGCATCGCCAACGCCCTGAAATATTTCGGCATAGTCGGGAATCCATCATAAATCTGAAATCTTTTGAGCTTCGTTCCCGATACACAAAACAAAGAGTTTCAAGATGCCTTGAACCTCATTCAGTATACCCGTCAGTCCGTCTTCCTGACGGGCAAAGCAGGTACGGGCAAATCGACCTTCCTGAAATATATCTGCGCGAATACGAAGAAAAAGCATGTAGTGCTTGCCCCTACCGGCATAGCCGCCATCAATGCCGGAGGCAGTACCCTGCACAGCTTCTTCAAACTGCCTTTCTACCCCCTGCTGCCCGATGACCCGAACTTCAGCCTTCAACGGGGACGCATCCACGAATTTTTCAAATACACCAAACCCCACCGCAAACTACTAGAAGAACTGGAACTGGTCATCATCGACGAGATTTCCATGGTACGCGCCGACATCATCGACGCCGTAGACCGCATCCTGCGCGTCTATTCCCGCAACCTGCGCGAACCCTTCGGCGGCAAACAGATACTATTGGTGGGCGATGTGTTCCAGTTGGAACCCGTCGTCAAAGGAGATGAACGGGAGATACTGAACCGATTCTACCCTACCCCTTATTTCTTCTCTGCCAGGGTATTCGGCCAGATAGACCTTGTCTCCATCGAACTGCAGAAAGTATACCGTCAAACAGACAGCAAGTTCATCCATGTGCTGGACCACATCCGCAACAATACCGTCGGCTCTACCGAACTTCAGCTGCTCAACACCCGCTATGGCACCCAAATAGAGCAATCGGAAGCCGACATGTACATCACCCTCGCCACCCGCCGTGACAATGTGGACTACATCAACGACAAGAAACTGGCGGAACTTCCCGGTGACCCGGTCACCTTCTACGGCGAAATCATGGGAGACTTTCCCGAAAGCAGCCTCCCCACCTCGCAGGAACTGGTACTGAAACCGGGCGCACAAATCATCTTCATCAAGAATGACTTCGACCGCCGCTGGGTGAACGGCACCATCGGCGTCATCAGCGGCTTCGACCCTATTGAAGAGACCCTCTACGTCATCACCGACGACGGCAAGGAATGTGACGTCAAACGAGAGTCGTGGCGAAACATCCGCTACAAATACAACGAAGAAAAGAAACAGATTGAAGAGGAAGAACTGGGAATCTTTACACAATATCCCGTGCGCCTGGCATGGGCCATCACCGTACACAAGAGCCAAGGGCTGACCTTCAGCCGGGTAGTCATCGACTTTACCGGCGGCGTGTTTGCCGGTGGGCAGGCATACGTAGCCCTCAGCCGCTGCACCTCGCTGGAAGGCATCCAGCTGAAAAAGCCCATCAGCCGTGCCGATGTATTCGTGCGTCCGGAGATTGTCAGCTTCTCCGAACGCTTCAACAACCGCACCGCCATCGACCGTGCCTTGAAGCAAGCACAGGCAGACGTTCAATACGTTGCCGCCGCCAAAGCCTTCGACAAAGGGGACTTCGGCACTTTCCTGGATGAGTTTTTCAAAGCCATCCATTCCCGCTACGACATCGAGAAGCCCAACGTGCAGCGCCTCATCCGCCGGAAGCTGAACATCATCAACCGTCTGAAAGAGGAAAACCGTGCACTGAAGCAAGCAGCATTGGAGAAAGAGAAAGCCCTCGTGAAGTATGCCCGCGAATACATCCTTATGGGTGACGAATGCCTGAAGCATGACATGAAGGAGGCGGCCATGAAAAACTATGAGAAAGCCGTCACCCTCTGTCCCAAATTCAAAGAGGCCTGGAAGAAGATAAAGAAACTGGAGAAAGAGATGCTAAAAAGGTGAATTGCTTGTTTATAAGCCGATTATTATCTATTTTTGCATGTAATATAAAACTCAAATCCATTTCTGCCATGCTTCTGAAACTTTATGAAAAAAATAACAATCCCGCCGACCTGCAGCAGGTGGTCGACCTACTGAATGACGGTGGTATCCTTATCTACCCTACCGACACCATGTATGCCATCGGCTGCCACGGACTGAAGGAACGAGCCATCGAACGTATCTGCCGTCTTAAAAATATCGACCCCAAGAAGAACAATCTTTCCATCATCTGCTACGACTTGAGCAAGGTCAGCGAATACGCCAAAGTGGACAACAGCACCTTCAAGTTGATGAAGCGTAATCTGCCCGGAGCTTTCACCTTCATTCTGAACGGCACCACCCGCCTGCCCAAGATATTCCGTAACCGTAAGGAGGTCGGCATCCGTATGCCGGACAATTCCATCATTCAGGAAATAGCCCGCCTGCTGGATGCTCCCATCATGACAACTACATTGCCGCATGATGACAATGAGGACATTGAATACTGCACAGACCCGGAACTGATTGACGAGAAATTCGGTGATATTGTCGATTTGGTAATAGATGGCGGTATCGGCGGTACGGAAGGCTCTACCGTAGTGGATTGCACCAATGGGGAGCCGGAAATCATACGCCAGGGGTTAGGCTGGCTGGACGAAGGATAAATATTGAATTCCGGCCACAATTTCCAAACCTTTTCAACTTCTTTTATGTTTCTTTACTAAGAAATACAGGAACTTTATGAGCACAAAAGAACAATACTGGAAATATTCATTGATAGCTATCATTATCGGGCTGGGAATCATTCTTTTCAGACAAATAGCCCCATTCATGGGCGGTCTGCTGGGAGCCTTGACTATCTATATCCTGGTGAGAAAGCAGATGATGTATCTTTCCGACAAGCGGAAAATGAAGCGCAGCATAGCTGCCACCCTCATTACAGCAGAGGCAATTCTCTGCTTTCTGGTTCCGCTTGGGCTGGTGGTATGGCTGGCTGTGGTCAATCTTCAAAACATCAATCTGGACCCGCAAGCCATTATAGCTCCTTTCGAAGAAGCGGCCAACATCATTAAAGCCAAAACCGGCTACTATATCTTGGGGAAAGACACGGTGGCATACGTCATTTCAATTCTTCCCCGCATCGGGCAAGCCATCATGGGAGGTATCAGCAGTTTTGCCGTCAACATCTTCGTACTGGTCTTTGTACTCTACTTCATGCTGATAGGGGGCAAAAAGATGGAACAGTACGTCAACGACCTACTGCCGTTCAATGATGACAATACACAAAACGTCATCCACGAAATCAACATGATTGTCCGCTCCAATGCCATCGGCATCCCCTTACTCGCCGTCATACAAGGAGGAGTAGCCATGATAGGCTACTGGATTTTCGGTGCTCCCAACATCTTGTTCGCCGGTTTCCTGACCTGCTTCGCCAGCATCATCCCAATGGTAGGAACAGCGCTGGTATGGTTTCCGATAGCTGTCTACATGGCATTGATAGGCAACTGGGTTCAAGCTATCGGCCTGGCCATCTATGGCGGTGCAGTCATTTCACAGCTCGACAACCTGATACGCTTCATCATCCAGAAGAAAATGGCAGACATTCATCCGCTTATCACTGTCTTCGGAGTTGTAATCGGCTTGTCCCTTTTCGGATTCATGGGTGTCATCTTCGGGCCACTGCTCTTATCACTATTCTTTCTGTTCGTGGATATGTTTAAAAGAGGGTATTTGGATGCAAGGGGGAAGACGACGGAATAAGTACTTAATAAAGCATGACCATAATAGGGTTACCTTCCTCTTCTACTCCCATTCTCCGTTGATTATCATCACTGAGTTCATCCGGTTGTAACAAAGCAAAAAAATGTCCATCCGAAGTGACTCCCCTGATTTGGATATGCTGATTATTCATTTTATCAAATAAGCTATCACCCTTTTGGCAAACAACAGTTTTCTTTTCCTTATGGTAAAATCCACAATATGACTGGCTTTCTTCTAAATATAAGCTTGTATGAAAATGGAAATAGATGTATTCTGCATTCTCCAGAATATAGTCTATGGCTATTTTCTTATCACATCCTTCTACATCCAATTGCTGCTGCTCACTCCAGTGCCACTCACCCAGTTCAAAAACCAGATATGGAGTAAGTCCCTGCTCTGAAATAGTATAGATAGTATCATTAAAAGCTTGTTTCACTCGGATGGCATCCTTAGATTTCCATAACGAAGGGCTATTGATTGCCGTATAATATTTCCGGTCACCAACAAATTCTGCCATTGCCAAGTCACCTCCATAAGCAACATTGCCCCCCAACAAATTTGAAACCGACAAAACCTCATCCATGGGAAGCAGGGCTGAATTCCATGTAGCAATACCGGTCAATGACATCGTATTTCTATCCATATAAAAGACTGATGGCGTCTCCGGAGAGAGTTTCATTTTATTATGTCCCCAAATTCTGTCCGCATCCATCAAATAGTAATTTTGGGACAGAATACAATTGACAGTATCTTGCAATCGAATTCTATCCTTATATTTCCCATCAAATCCATATAGTAGGAAATCATTATTCCATCCCAATAGATAAACGGTTCTCCGAACCGCATCAGCCCAAAAGCTCACTTTCCCCCATGAATCCTTTGCATATCCTTCCGGATCAGTACCTACGTGTCCAATATCCCGAATATACTTCCCGTTAGTACGGTCAAAAAGTTTCAGATTCTGATGGACAGAAGATACCAATATCGCACTATCCATAATTATGCACTCCGGATATTTTCCTATAATAGCCTGCTCATTAGTCTCCAAAGGAATATAACTTATGCTGGAAAACAAATTTTGTACAGATTGTCCTTCTGACAATCTACTCATTGCTTCCGCAACATTAATTACATTGCCATCAATCTGCTTTTCGGAACACGAAGTTACAACCAACATCAATAATAAAAAGAATTTCCACATATATCTCATACCATTTCTATTCATTACTCTGAAAGTAGTAAAATATCACTTATCATCATTAATTACATTATTTAATCGATTCCGGCTCCATCACAAGGCGAAAACCTCCATACTCGTCACTATAATTCTCAATGTCGTAATCAATGTACGACACCCGACACCCCTCTGCTGTTCCTCCCCAACTTCCACCTCGCAATATTCGGCGGAAAAAAAGATAAGTACCCTCAAAAGGCCATCCCGGATGGATAGACTTACCACCTTGCTTGTATTCTTTAGTGTACAAATCACCGCACCACTCCCAAACATTGCCACTCATATCATACAATCCCAATTCATTGCTTTTTTTCAGACCTACCGGACGGGTAGTTCCAGCTTCTCCATATTGTCCGCCAGAGGAATTCCCAACATACCAAGCCACCTCACTTACCTGATTGCTGCCACTGTATTTATAGTGCTTACTTTTGTGTCCACCACGCGCTGCGTATTCCCATTCGGCCTCAGTCGGAAGACGAAATGTTTTACCGGTCATAGCATTTAATCTACCGATAAACTCCTGCGCATTTTTCCAGCTTACATTTTCCATCGGGCAATCTTCGCATCCCCCATTAAACGGCAAAATGGAATCAGTATCCATAACCGCCCTCCACAGCCTTTGAGTAACTTCATATTTTCCTATGTAAAAATCAGATACCGACTCCTTACGTGCTGGTTTCTCGTTATCCTCACAGTCACATCCCTGCTCATCTGTACATCCCATCATAAATGTACCTCCTTTCACAAAAACCATCTCAATAGAATCCCCATTCACAACAACTACAAGTTGCTGAATAGGAGTTTCATTCGACTGACATCGAATAAAAACAGTTATAAGACATATTGCCAAAACAACAGTCAATGCTTTAACTCTTCTTTTCATACTTTCATTAAGAACATTCTCTTCCTTAGTATTTCATACTATATATACGAATAGCACAAACATACTAAAAACAAATGAATTACGAACTATTCATAGATATATTTTTCACACTTCATGGGAAAACAGTTTCATCTTTATATCAACTTCTTAATAAAGAACAGCTATTATGGGGTTACCTTCTTCTTCAACTCCCATTCTCTGTTGATTATCATCGCTAAGTTCATCCGGTTGTAATAAAGCAAAAAAACATCCATCCGAACTAACTCCCCGAATTTGAATATGCTGATTGTTCTCTTTATCAAACAAGTTATCACCTTCTTGGCATACAACTGTTTTCTTGCGAATAAATATAAATCACTTCTTATATATGCCAGAATCATTTATGCTTACTTCAACAATACGATTACTATTTGACCCAAATAAATGTTCATTTTGAATATACAACTCTATTTCATGGCCTGGCAAATAATTCTGAAACCATTCATAATTTATTTCACTTTCCATACCTCTATTTATATAATAAAAAGAATCATTCTCCAACTCTATTACAATATCATTATGCTCTGTAGCAGATACACTTCTAACAATTCCTCTTTGCAGACTTATGTTATTTGATATAGACACGAATCTAAATATTAAAAATAGAGCTATAAAAGCCATCAAGACATACACTACAATTTTTTTTTCATACGTAAATAATTATTATGCTTCTTACTAAAAAGAAGCGTTATACAATCTTTTCTTTAGCTAAAAACGAACAAGTTTCACCCGACTTCATATCCTGATTACGACTCCAGACCATCATAAAATTCTGCATCCTCAAATCCATAGCCTACCAAAGCCTCATTATAACCTTTCATTGCAATAAAGCCTCGCTTCTTCAAACATATTCGTCCAAAAACATCACGTTTACAAAGAGTACTGATATAGAATATATTTTCTTCATTCTCAAACTTCTTCATCACGAACTCTGCAAAGCCTTTCCCCAGATAATTATCTGCATCCAGATTACATACCGACTCGCTAACCTAAAAACCATATTCCCACTATGACTTCGTCGATAATAAGCCGGTTCATGCAAGTGATGCAAAATGAGATTTGTTTCATAGTGTTATATATTCATTATCAAATCAATGAACAGTAAATCTACCGAATGCATAAGCCCCATCCGCGCCCTTTATCTCAAGTAAAAAATCACCACCTAAACCTTGCTGTAACTGTACTTTTCTTAATATAGGAGAGTCTATATTCTCAGCAGAGGAGTAAACAACATTCCCATTCTGAGAAATTGCAATTTCCACTTCACCTATCGATTGATAGAATTCCAAATCAATGGAATGGTCATCATTCAAAAATGCTAAAAAAGGAGTAGCTGAAGGAATAGAACGATGAGCATTCCCCGGACCACCCGGTAAATCAAAATCCTCATCCATGACGATTTCTACTCTCGAAGGAAAAGTAACTGAATCTGCACTTACTACATTTACTACAAGAAAGTAGTATAAACTTAACAAAATAAAAAATGATTTCATAGTATCTTTAGTTTTGAATGTTACAAAGATAGCCATTCAATCACTTCTTAGAGAAAATACGAGTGGACAACACAAGACAAGTCAATACTCTATACACCAATAAGATGACAGTAAAAACATTTCTAAATTAGTGGACGAAAATCAAGCGATTATTCTAGTAAAGAGCTACAAATTCTTCCAATTTATCATTTGTATCCAAACTTAAGATTCCCCTCAACCTCCGTTTCTTCGTAAAAATGGAATTCATCTCACAGTCAAAAGTGAACATCAATTCACTGGAAGTGAAACCGACTTTAAGCAAAGCCAACAACATCAAGTTGCCACTAGTTAATTTAAAATCTTTCTTTAACCGAGAAATAAAATTACCATATATTAAATCTATATATTCAAGGAGTTGTTCTTTCTCCTGGTTGGTCATATTCTTCACAATCAGCTTTTCCTTCTTCAATTGTTCCAAGAGATAAACGCCATTTACACATACATTTTCACTTATTTTTTTATTCTCACTCTCCAATAGCAAAATCTTTTGGTTCAATTTAGCAATCTTCTCTCTATTTGTTTCTGCCATCTCACCTGCCCTTTGTTTCAACACATCAAGTTCATAAACATATCGTTTAATCATGCACTCATTTTCTTCTATTATTTGCATATTCTTCCGGAACAGTCCTTCATATCTCTTTCTCAAAAGAAAATACAAAACAATGCATAGCAGTATAATAAACAAGACTACTGCTATCCAAAAATAAAGCTGTATTTGCTTTTCACGTTCAACCTGTTGCTTTTCTAAAAGAAGTTTTCCTCTTTCATATTTACGTTGCAAAGTCAAAATTTGAGATGTTTGTTTAGCATCCCGTTCAATGATTAACAACGAATCAGACTTTTCTTTGAAATAGAGAGCCATTGCATACTTTTTCTGTTTCTTTTCCAACAGATACAAATAGTGATATGCACCCGCCAGAGTACGAGGATTTTCAGAATTCAAAGCTAAAGCGAAACATCTTCCAGCCTCATCCAACTTATTTAGATTCAAATAAATATTCCCCAATGACATTGAACAGTGATGCATAGAATGCCTATCTTGTTCAGTCTCTACCGCAGTTTTCAACAGGGCTATTGCATCTCCCAAATCCCCTTCATTTCTTTTGGCAATCCCTTTTACTTGTAATAAAGAAGGGATTACCCGTTCAAAACTGATACATCCTTTCTTTTTCTCACACAAGGACAAAGCACGATTAATGTAATTATAAACACTGTCATATTTCTGTTCTACATAATAAATACGAGCAATATCCCGATAAACATATATAACTCCTAAAGTATCAACAGCCTTTTGAAAACAATACGCTGAACTTTGATAATTGTCGAGAGCATCTTTATATAGCTTTCTGTCCGTATTCAAAACACCGATATATTCATGTACAAATCCCTGCAACTTATATTCTTCCGTCTTCTCCAATTTAGCCAAAGCGCTCAAATAAGCTTGTATAGCCAATGTATCATTATCTTGCAAATGCATCACCTTACCATAATAAAACAATGCCTTCCCCGCTTTCACCTTATCCTCCCCATTCTTATAATAATCTACCGCAATTTTTATCAACGAATCCGACTGCAAACTATCCAGATAGTTTTTATCACGTGCTTGTGTCAGCAGCAATGCATAGTCTGCCCGCTGCTTCCCACGAAGCTCCTCCGGATGAGGAATTTGTTCCAACAGCAGCAATGCACTGTCAGGATATACATCCATATACCTCTCTACCTTATCAAAAACATTGGATACGTTCTTCTCTACGCAAGAACCTAACAGTACGCAAACGGACAAAAGCCCAAGATATAGCAGTTTTTTCATATGAACATGTTCTTTACCAGATTATCATTACGTATAACTCCTATGCCCACAGAATCCTTTTGGAGATAAATATTCACACCAGCCAACGGCAATCCTTTTTCTCCATCAGTCACAATGCCATTTGCCTGTGCATTAAAAATAACTGTACAGCAGAATGTTATGAACAGCACTATACATCGCTTCATAATTCATGTATATATAATTAAACTTTGGATGAGAACAAGCTTTTACAGCCCCTCCCTTCAAAGATACAAAAAACCGCTTCAATAATGTACAAAAACAAGATAAATGTGGCAAACAAAACAAATAGCTCAGAGCTTGTTTCCCCTTACATAGGCTTCCTTTCCATTTTCTGTACGGAGTTATCAGCGCCTATCGGCCGTGATGCGCTCTGCCAACGGCCGTCAACCACTCGACTAACGACCGTCAACAAGGTGCCTCATGCCCGTTGTTACGAAGTTAATACCGTGTTTACACGAAACGCATATCGTGTAAACAAGATATTTGCAAAATGCTGTACATTCTATTAATACACTAACAAACAAGACATTAACTTACTTTCCGGCGTATTTCCGCTGTGGAAGCAAAAGTTGCTTCCACCTTTTTGAGTTGCTTCCACAGCACTTGTAATGCCGATGAATAAAGGGATGCAGGAAGTAGGTGGAAGTGTGGAAGCAGAAATGATAAAACTAAGCAGAGATAATTTTCCCTTAAAAGCAATAAAACTCCAGAATCTGCTGGAGCAAAGCATCCTGCTTTCCCAGACCTTTTTCCAACTCCACACTTTTCAGGTTATAGAGTTGTGCCAGCAAAGCTGACGACTGCTTCTCGCAAAGACGGGAATCATGTACCTGCTCCATCCAGCAGACGGTCTCTCCCCAAACATCTACCGAAAGATGTGACAAGACTTCTGTCGGGGCTCCCCCCTTCTCCACCTTACGGAAGATTTCGACCAAAGCACACAACAAGCTGGACATTATCTGTTTACAACGGGAATGGGAACGGGATTCCCGGTTTCTGAAACGTAGCAGGAAATAGTACCCCAGCCATAAATAAACGGTGGTGACTTCTGCATGGATTTTCTCTATCCTCTTCCAATGCGCAACCAAGGCAGCATCAATTTCTTCCAGAATCGCATCCGTATCATCTTCTATGTAGTATTTCTGCGCAAGACACTCTATCACGCACCCCCATTTCGCCATATCCACACACTCTTGCGTACGCCCCATCCATACATGGGCTTCCTCCAATATCCGGAATGCCTTTTCTCCACATTCCGGAGCATCATAAAACCGATACTGACGAAACAACAGAAGAGACTGACATAATAACTCATCCAAAGAGTACTCCGCACTTTCCATATTTAAAATTCAAGTATCCATTCAGGTAACAAAATCGAGCAAAAGTAATCATTTCCTAAGAAAATCACGCTGTTTCAGCACAAAAACCGGCAGGAAAAAGAAGATACCGATGACGGACATCACCAGTCCGCCAATGGTACCCGCCGCCAATGGAAACCAGAAAGCCTCCTTGTCCTCACCTATCATGAAAGGGATAAATCCCAGAATGGTAGAAACTACCGTGAGGAAAATAGGAACGACCTTCGCATTCCACGCCTTGACGTAGGCACGAAGAGCGGAAAGACGGGGGAAACGACGTCGGATGCTGTTGTACTCGTTCAGGATATAGATGCTGGCATTCACCGTGATGCCGCACAGCAGGACGAACGAGGCAAAACCACCCTGATCGAAGTTCAGCCGGAACCAATAGAAGGTAAGGAACACTCCGATATAGGAAACGGGAATCACGAAAATGATGGCAAGCGGCTGTTTCAGGGAGTTGAACAGGACACTGGTCGTAAAGAAGATGATGGCTATCACCACCAGCAGAAGCAGGTATTGACGGTTATCTTTTTCTCCCCATGCCCAACTGTTGCTGTCCGACTCCGCCGTATAGCCCATCGGCAAGAGTTTGTTGAACTCCTCCAAGTCACGTTTCTGTATCTTGTTGCCCATCTCATTGGAGCCGATATATTCGTATTGAAGACAAAGGCGGTACTGCTGGTTCTCTTTGGCAATCTCCTGTGGCATCTGCCCTTTTTCCACAGTAGCCAGTTCGGAAAGCTTGTAATGCTTGCCGTTTCCCACCCCATAAGGGAAAAACTGCATTGCCCAAATGTCATATTCCCCCGACTGGCGGGAAGAGAGCTTGATTTTCTCCGTTCCCTGCTCGGCCGCTACCGAGCCAATCTCCAGATTCTTGCCGAAGATGGGGCGCACCGCAGAGAAAAGCACTTGCGCGTCGATGCCCTCTTGCGCCATGTGCTCCTTGTTCAGGTTGAAGTAGAATTCCTGATAGTCATCCTTCCACCAGGAGAACTCCGAATTGATGAGCACTTCCTTGATACGCCGGTGCGTCAGCAGCTTGGCCTTCAGCTTCTCCGCCCACTCATAGAGTTCGTCGTAGTTGTAGCCGTACATCCTGATGCGGTAGGAGCCGGCACTCTCGCGGACGTCATTACTGAACCCCTGGTCCTGCAATCCGTAGATGCCCCAGCTGCCGCCTCCCAGTTCCAGTGCCTTGCTTATCATATTGGCTTTCAGTGTATAGGGAAAACCGCTGTTCCGGGCTTCCTTCTTGAAATAAATCTGCATACTGGCACGCCGGGGGCTGTAGATGGAAGTATGAAACTGCATGATTTCCTTGAACCGGCTGAGGTAGGTCTCCATACGTTTCATCAAAGTGTTCATCTGCTCGAGGGTGCTGCCATTGGGAAGGTTGGCGTTGGCATAGAGCACCACCTCCTCATTACGGGTGAAGTAACTGCCTTCGTACACCTTCTGTATGAAAAGCCGCAAGCTGCCGCCCAGCGCTTTGTCCACAACGGGTTTCACCGACTCCTTATAGGTATCCGAACCGAATACCTTATTGTAAGCAGCTTCCCATTTTCCCCCTCCTTCCAGTTTGTCGGGCAACAGAAAAACGGGCAGACCGAAACCCAACAGTAACAGCAGGCATACAGCCCAGCGCCAACGGCACAGAAAACGGATGAGAGCAGAGTAGCAGCAGGAGAAATAAACGGGGAAACGTCTGAAAATCCGTCCCAACCTTGTTTTGAATGTTTGCGTCAGCCCCGGCAAGACAAGACGCCTCTTCTTCCCCGTAATCCGCCTCACCAGTCCTATCTTCTCAATCATCGACGGAACAAAGAACAACGCCACCATCAAGGAAACAGCCAGATTGATGATCACTACCGCTGCAAAGTCCTGCAGGTTGAGCCGTATCTTCTCGTCAAGGAAGAAAATGATAACAAGCGCACCCATCGTAGTGAGGGTTGCCGCCAACACCGACAGGAAGGCCTTGAGATTACGCCGATGCAGAATGTGGTCGGTCATGACAATGGTGCTGTCTATCACCAGATTCAGCGAGACAGTGATACCCGCCAGCGAATAAAGCTGCATCTCAAGTCCGAAGAGGTAGTAGAAGATAAGTGCCACCGCTATATTTACAGCCAGGCTGGTAACTATCAGAAAAAGATATTTCAACTTACGAGTAATGAGCCATACAAATACAAGCAGGATGAGTACCGTCAAACCGGTACGGAAGTAAATCTTGTCCAGTTCTTCCCGTATGTACTCGGTCGCATCATAGCTGGTATGCACTTCATATCCGACAGGAAGTACCTGCCGAACAGCTTCCATCTCGTCCATCACGGCACGGTTCAGTTGCAACTGGTTGGCAGTTTCTTCCGCAGTAATGGATAGATAGACGGAATTCAGCCCATTGATGCGGTAATAGCTTTGCGGCTCCTCCTCCATACGGACAGCCGACACCAGTTCGTCCAAGCGGAGCAGTTTCCCGTCGGTAGCCGTCACGGTGATGGCAGCAGGATTAAAACCAAGGGAGTTGCTCTCCGGCACCAGTGCCAGGCGTATCCATTCCCGGCTACCGTTACCTGTATCCACATTGTGCGTACCCAGAAATTCCTTCCGGTAATGCCGCTGTACTGCCTCGCTGATGTCCGATAGGGTCACACCCAGCAAGCGCAACTGTTCACTGTCATATTCCAGTCTCCACTCCATGGGCGTGGCACCGCTGAGTTCCACCTTATAGATACCCGGAATATTTGCCAGCCGCGGCTTGATATGCTCCTCGGCATACTGCTGAATCAATATCGGAGTGGAAGGGGCATTCAGTGTGAAGGACATGAAAGGGCGTGAGGCGTTCTCGTCGGGCACTTTCATGTGAATGGTGGGATAGCTGACACCTTCGGGCAATTGGGGCCACGTCTGCCGGATGATGGTGGAAGCTTCGAAGCGGACTGCCTCGACATCGGCATGCTTGTCCAGCTCCACAGTAATGTTGCCGTAGCCGTTGCCCGAAGTGGAGTTCAGCCGCTTCACTCCGCGGATACGCGCCAGCATGGATTCCAGCTTGCTGGTCACTTCCATCTCCACCACCCGCGACGAAGTGCCAGGCATGCTGAAACCCACCGTGAAGCCGGGCAGGCTGCGTGACGGATTCAGCTTGACGGGGAGCAGCGGTATCAACGCCACCCCTACCAAAGCAAGGCAGACAAACGCCACTATGACGGTGAAGGAAGAAACTCGTTTCATCAGTTATTATAATCAAATTTTTCCGACAGCGAAAATCCGCTGGCAAAGTCGTGCAACGTCAGTTTCCGTATCTTGTAATAATTCAGCCAGTAGTCCTGCAAGGCGGAGATGTAATTGCGTTGCGCTTCCTGCTGGCGGTTCAGCGAGAGGGTCAGGCTGTTGATGTCTGCCTTGCCGATAATGAAGCGCTGGCGGGTTTCGTTATACGCCAGGATGGCAAGGTCGAGGGCCTCTTCGGCACTGGCGACGAGGGCTTGCTGGACGTTGAAGTCGCTGACGGTCATGATAACCTCCTCCTCAATGCTGATTTCACTCTGCCGGGCAGAAGTCTTCACCACGTTCAGATTGTTCCTCGCCATGTTGTATTTGCCTTTCCTCACGCCCCAGTCCACCAGTGGAATGGAGACACTGACCGACACCATCTCCTGCTGCATGGGATGCCTGTATGCTTCACCGAATTTCTCTGCCACCTGGTTGAAGCCGACGCTGGCGTTGATGCTGGCGTTGAAGCGCGATTCCTTCTTCGTCTTGTCTACTGTCTGCTCGGCTTCCAGCACTTCCTGACGAAGCCCCAGAAATTCCGGATTGTTGGCTTGAGCGGCCAGCAAAGCCTCATCAACCGGTATGGTCAGCGCCCTCGGACGTCCCGGAAGCGACACCCTGATATCCGTGTTCTTCTCCATATTCAGGAAAGATGCCAACGAAAACATGGCGCGCTTCAAGGCACTGGCGGCATTCTGCAAAGTATTGCGGGCGTTCACCACGTCGAGTTTCAGCGTCAGCAGGTCGGCACGGCTGATGGCGGCTATCTTCAGGCGCTGCATACCGATGCGGTAGAGGGTATCGGTGGAGACGGCATTGTCCTTGGCCAAGTCATATTCCGCCTGTGCCATGGCAAGCGCAAAGAAATAGGTAGTGGCCTGCTCGGATACTCGCTCTGCATTGTAAATATACTCCTTCTTCACCTTTTCGTACTTCAGCGGCTCAATCCTGCGTTCCCAACGGAAAGGATTGTAACCGACCAGACTCTGCGAGTAGCCCAAACGAACCGGAACACTGGTGAACTGGGTATACTTGTTTCCACCGAAGCTCCGCATATAGCCCAGCTCCGTATCCAGATAGAACGTACCGCCCGTCAAGTCGAAATTCTGTCTGACGGCAAGATTGCCGTATGCATAGAAGGATTGCTGGCTGCGATAGATGTCAAGGTCCTGTTCGGAGTCGTAACGCTTGGTGATATCGCGGTTGTACTGTGCCGGAGTCATGTTCAGCGTCAGGCTGGGAAGGCGGTTTGCCTTATAGGTGCGGTATTCCCAATAACCGGCCAGATACATGTTCTTGGTGCGGAAGGCTTCCAGCGAACTGTCATTCGCCAGGGCAATGGTCTGCTGCAAATCGAGCGTTATCCGCTGCTGGGCAAAAGCGGAAAGGGCTCCCAGACTGAACAAAAGTATAAGACTTAATTTCTTCATGCTCTTTCTTTTCTATAAATAAACCAATATATCAACGGGATGATGAACAGACTGACCAGTGTCCCCACGAACATCGCCCCAATCATTGCTATGGAAAGCGGCTTCTGCAGCTCCGAGCCCATGTCGAACGAGAACAGCAGCGGAACCATAGCGAAAATGGTGGTGAGCGATGTCATGATGATGGGCCGGAGCCTTCTGCGCCCCGCCTCGTGGATGGCCTCGAGCAACGGCATACCAGCCCTCCGTAATTCATTAATGGCATCCAGCTTCAAGATGGAGTCGTTGATGATGATACCGCACGTCACAATCAGTCCGATGGCAGACATCAGGTTCAGGGTATGCCCGCATATCCACAACAGAAGCAGGGCAAACGCCACATCTATCGGAATTTCCAGCAGCACGATGAGCGGCTGCACGAAGCTTTCGAACTGGGCGGCAAGAATGAAATACATCAGCAGGATAGAGATGAAAAGAATCACCACCAACTCGTCCAGCATCTGGCGGTTGGAGAAGAAACTGCCGGAGAAGGCCGTATCCCAGTCACCCGTGGCATCTGCCTCCCGCTTCACCTTTTCCATCAACTCCGGAGCATCGTCCACTTCATAGAAACGGAACGGTATATATTCACCGTTGCGTCCTGCCGTAATCGTTTTCAAATCCTCGGCCGGACGCACCTTTACCAGCTCCCGAAGCGGAATATACTCCACTTCGCCCTTACTGTCCGGACGGGTCTGTATCAATGTCTGCAGCAGCACCTCGTTCACTGTCCGCTCCTCGCCCACAATGCTGATAGGCAGGTATTGCTGGTAGGAATGGAGCATAGCTACGCTGTTCTCCTTGAATGCCGTCCGCAGCGTACGGTAAAGCTCGTCATACGAAACGTCATAGAGCAACAGCTTTTCCTGCAGGATGCTTATGTCAAGCTGGTTCTCGAAAGCGATACCTACGGGCGCTGTCCCCGTAAGCTCCGCAAACTGTTGTTCCAGTCCGCGCAATTCTTCCGCCGCCGGCGCCTTCTCCTTATTGCGGGCATAAAGTTCCGCCACCACATCGGCCTCCCCGGTCACGAAAAGCTTCTCGAACACGGTTTCGGGTGGAGAAAAGGAGACTGTCGCCAACGGATATTCCCGTGTCAGCCACTCGCCCGCCTGCTTCTGCAAGGGAGCAATCCCGTCAGGCGAGGAAGTCTTGAAATACAATTCTGCCTCCGAAGAAGAGAGAGCCTGCTCACGGTTCAGCAGATAGTCCTGCTGGCCTATGGCAGCCGTCTGTTCCACAGTCTCGTCCAGCAACTGTCCGAACAGCACATTCACACGATGCCGGTTCTCGTCCACATGTATGTTTTCGTTCCATTCCACGTGGACTATCAGTTCATTCTGGTCTATCTGCGGCATACGCTCCTTGGCTATGGAATAGAACAGAAAGACACAAAGAGGAATAGAAACCACACAGAATATGATACTTACCGTCTTATGGGAAAATACCCAGTCGATGCCCGCATCATAAAAACGGTCCAGCGTATGTTCCTTCAACGGATTGTTGATGCGGATGCGGGAGAACCACGACCTGCCGCGCAACCCCGTCCGGTAGACCAGCATATAGAGGACCGGCAGCAGCATGATACCCGTGAAGTAGGAAACCAGCAGCCCCACCGTAACAGAGAATGCCTGGTCATAGAAAAGCGCTCCCGCAATGCCGCTCATAAATATCAGCGGCACAAACACGGCAACCGTGGTCAGGGATGAGCTCAGCATCGGCGTCACCACCTCACCCGTACCCGTCACGCAAGCCCGCCGCAACGAATAGCCCCGTTCGCGATACTGCGAAATGTTCTCCGTCACAATGATGCTGCTGTCAATCATCATACCCAACGCCAGGATTAATCCGGACAGAGAAATGATATTGAGTGACATCTTGAACAAGTAGAAGAACAGGAAGCAGATGACAATAGATACCACCATACTCAACCCGATGATGAACGGTGATTTGATGTCACCCAAGAAGAGTACCGCCACAATGCAGATGAACAGGAAACCCAACGACAAATTTTGCTGAAGATTGGAGATGGTATAGTCCAGCAACTCCGTCTGGTTACGACTGATGCTAAAATCAATGTCGGAATATACTTTCTTGAAGTAGTCCATCGTGCTGTTGATGGCAAGCTTCATGTCTTCCATATTCTCGTCCGCCTGCTTGATGACGGCAAGGGTAACGGCACGCTTGCCATTGCTCATGGAGACACCTTTCTCCTTGGCAGGAACAATCTCTACCCGGCAGAAGTCTCCCAAGCGGATGATACGTCCTTCCTTTCGCAGCAGGATGCCCTTCACGTCCTCCTCTGTCCGCAGCAGGGTGGAGAACTTAATGTTGTATTCGTAGTAGCCGTCGCGCACGGTCATGCTGCCCGGCTCCACGTTGTTTTGCGCCAGCACGTTTTCTATGTCTTCAATGGAGAGCCCCAACACAGCAAGCTTATCCGGGTCGGGCACAATCTGTAACTGGCGTTCGACCAAACCCGTGACATCCACCATTGCCACTTCCGCCAACTGCTCGATGCGACGCTTTATGACATTTTCGGCAAACTCGCACAAATCAAGAAACGCGCGTTCGTCCACCTTGCCGTATGCACTGTCGTTTTTTAGGGTCAGATTGAGGTAGAAGACAGGAATGTCCGTCGCACTTGCCTTTATCACCTTCGGGCGTTCGGCATCCTTGGGCAGATAGTTCATGGCGGCGTCAATCTTCTCGTTCACTTCTATGAAGGCAAGGTCGGTATTCGTACCGAAGTCGAAGCCCAGGCGGATGATGCCTGCACCATCGCGCGTCTCGCTGTCCATGTCCTTCAGTTTCGCCACCTGGATGAGCTGCTGCCGCAGAGGTTTCACCACCGTATTCTCTAATTCACGCGCCGAGGTATTCTGCGCCGACACCTGCACTGTAATTTCCGGGATGGCAATATCGGGCAGCAAGGATACCGGCAAGGTGAAGTAAGTCACCAGCCCGACAATGAAGCATGCTGTAAATGCCATCAGTACGGCAATAGGCCGCTGTATCAAAAACTTTATCAATTTTCAATTATGAATTTAAATTGTGAATTATGAATTTTCAACTTTCAATTTTCATCTTTCAATTTTCCACCACCTTCACCGGCGCCTCATGTGCCAAATTCACATTTCCCGTCACGATGACCGTATCGCCTTCTTTCAGGGCATCGTCGGCCATGCTGTAGCTTTCCGCATTCTCCAGTCCGGTCTGCACATAGTTCCACTGCGCCTTTCCGTCTTTCAGGGTAAAGACGACTTGCTTACCCGAACGCAGTACGACGGCACTTTTGGGTATCACGAGCTGACCGTCCAGAGAACGGTGTACATTTACCCTCACATTCATGCCGCTAAACAGACGTCCCCTGCCATTGACGGATGCCTTTACTTTCACCATTCCCTTATCATCTACCAGAGGATTGATTTGGGTGATGCGGCCCTCTTGTTTGGAAGCGGCATCCGAGTAAGGGGTGACAATCACCTTGTCGCCACTCTTTATCAGGGGGAGTTCACTTTCCAGTACCGTAAAGTCCACTTCCATGCCCTGAGTGCCAATGATGGAGCAGAAAGATTCCGAAGTGCTTGCCTCGTTGAACGGTTTGGAGAACAGGTTCGCCACTACCCCGTCAAAAGGCGCAACCAGCGTGGCGTGTTCCTCTTCATACGCGGCAAGCTCATACTGGGCGAGGCTCTGGTCGTAACCGCTCCTCACGCGGGCCAGCTTCATGATGTCAGCAGGTACTTTGGAGGCATCCCCCACCGGATAGCCTTGCCCTATCAATACATCCTGCAACTCAAGTTCCGCTTTTTCCAAGGCATCCTTGGCCTGCGCGGTCTTGTTCTTCAGGCGGAACTTATCCAGTTCGGCAAGTTTCTGCCCTTTGCGCACCGGGTCACCGTTCTTCACGTAGATGTGTGCCACTACACCGGTGGTCTCAAAACGCAAATCCGCCATGGCACCGGCGGTTACTTTTCCGTTGCTCACCAGTTCATGCTCAAAGGTCGCCCGCTTCAGGACTTTCACGGTCACTTCATTGCTTTCACTTGGCAGGACGGTTGCCACCCCTTCCTCGGACTCTTTTCCCTTTCCGGCATCGGAGCAGGCGGCAAGCAGGGCAACGGCCATGCATAGCAGGTATCGATAGTTCTGTGTCTTCATATTCATACTCAATTATAAATTGATAAAATTAATCGTTTCAAAAAAACGAACCGATATTTGCATGTGGACACTTTTTTCATAGCACTTTAATAATTAGTTCGCTCATTATTAACGCTTTACGTTTTTTATTCATCTTTTTTGATATGGACAAAAATAAGCTGAATCTTTTTTATTTCCTCCCTCATCTGTCGTATTGCCGTAGAATGCACTTTCGGCTCTTTCGTCAATACCATCCACTTCATTTTTTCAAACTTGTCCGGTTGCCTGAATCCTGGTTCCGCATAAAGCTTCGCAAGCAGATAATAGGGGTAAATACGTCCCGGCAAACGATGGGTGGAACGGATAAACCAGTCTTCCGCTGACAAGCAATCACCCATCTGCTGATAGTTCTTGCCTATCACATTCAGTATCATGGGGTCACAACTACGCTGTAAAGCTTCTTTCAAAATACGGTTGGATTTACCGAACTGCTGCTGCTTGTGCAATCCATGCCCATATTCGAACAAGAAAGATGCCCGGTCCCTCAACAGAGGATAAAGGCGCCCGTACTCTTTCTCTGCCGATTGATACGCACCTGCATTATACAGCACCCGCGCATTCATCCACTCCCGGCAAGCCTGCTCCACTTGCAAGTCATTCTTCAGGCGAAAACCGCCAATGATGCCTACTAATACAGCCACCCCCAACCATTGCCAACGGTCGGCACCGGACAAGCACGCTACAAGCAATCCTCCAAATGTAACGATAAATACCGGAAGTTGTAGCGGATAGGAGGAAAAAGAAAATATCATCAAGGAAAGAATGGCCCCACAGATACCATAACGTCCTTTACGGACTCCCCTATACAAACACAGCACGACCACAACCAATAGACATACAGCCAAAGGAATACCCAGTTCGACCGCAACCTGCAGATATTCATTGAATGCATATTCCGGACTTCCCGCCACACGTTCCTCCCACGGTTCATAATCACCTGCTGCAAAATAAGTTTCCTGCGCATTTCCGTAGGCTGCTGCGAAATTATGAATCCCATATCCGGTCAACGGCTTTTCTGCAATGGCACGACAAGTTATCTTCCACATGAAAAGACGGCCACGTGCAGAATCGGGTTTCAAGACAAACAGTAAATAGCCCGCCAATAGCAAGACACAGAATCCACCGACCACTACCATCACCACACGCTGCCTTTGCTGCTGCCATAATAATCTGAACTTATCCGTCCAATCCATATGCCAAGCATATACACACAGACAGGAAACTCCTGCCGCCAACCATGCCGAACGGCTCATTCCTGCCGGAAGCACACAAAGGATAAGCAGCATCACACCACCAGCGACCATAGCTCCAACTTTATCCATCACCTTTTTCCATCCTTTCCCGTCATTCCGGTCAGAGCAGAGAATCTCCCCCCTCTTGGTCAGCCATTGATGCAGACAGACCGGAAGTATCATGGCCAAATAGCCGGAATAAGGCCCCGGATTGAAGAAAGAACCTGTCAATACATACAAGGAATGGTTGGACACAGCATAACCATAAAGCTGCCTCAATCCCCAAACAGCCTCAATGCCCCCCAGCATTACCAATACCCACGAAACCGGTATAAAAAGAAAATACCTTTTTTCCATCATCAATCCAGCCATCAACAGACATCCTGCAACTACCAATGCACTTTTATCGAAATAGAGCCATTGCCCTATAACATCAGCTACAGGAAGTCCGGAAGAAACGTTACATGCCAAAGACAATAAAACTATACAAGCAATGTAGACCAAACTTCCAGTCAATAGATTACGTACATTATTCATTCTATCTATCAAATATTCAATAGTATTCTATAATTCACCAAAAGATTTGTTTCCCGTCTTTATATTCAAAAATCCGTTCATCTTTACCGGCTGTGTGATTCTTCAGATAAAATAAAGCACCTTGAAACCCTGAATAGACAATAGAATCTGACACAGCCATTTGCCGCCCGACAGAATTCCATTTTCCTCCACCCCAATAAAACAATTCATACAAATTACCTTTATAAATAAAATTCACCTCATTACGAGGAGTATACACCACCTTCTCCACACGATGGGGACTTCCAAAGTCCATCCCGGTCCATCCTCCATCCGGATGTATATAATCAAATGAAGTATCCGGATTACCGTCAAATGCGTTCAAATATTCATGTGTATTGTCTTCAAAACTTCCCGGAGTACCTATGATTTCCCCATATAGAGGTATGGTATCTTCCGTATTCTCATAAAAAGCCAGTTCCGAGATATTACAGAAACATCCGTCAGCACCCTTATAGCGCATATACCGATACGGTTTATCAGACTTCAACCGGGCCACAGTATATAGCCGATACGGAGCCTCCTTTATCAAAAGTAGAGTATCCTTCCACCCAAAGTCTGCCCGGTCGCTTCCTTCCACTACTCCCCCAATCATCCGGTCATTGAAAAGAACACTCAAAGTAAGATGGCACTTCCTATACAAGACCAATTCCTGCTTTTCAGCTTCCGGAACAATGAACCGTATCTTTCCGGTTTCACGCTCCAGAAGAAAAGGAGAAGATACTGCAGCGTATTCCTTTCCGTTCCAGGCAGCCAGCGTAAAGACCGCCCCGCCTCCCACATCCTCAAAACGAGCCTCCCGCTTTTTAAAGAAAGTATATCCTATAGGTTGCCATTGTAGTCTGTTGGCAAGGCACAAATACACCATATCCCCCTCACGAAACTGTCCGGAAAGCAAAGAATCCGGAAGAGCTACAGTCCAATTCCTGCTACCGGTATAAAGTGCAGTGACATCGCGGAAGAACGGACGTCGGAATGCCGGGTAAACATCGGAATATTTCCCCAGTTTCCGTACCGCCTCCTTATCAATACTATAGGTTGCCCGGTACATTTTTCCCCTCGAAATGCTATATTCTTCCGCTTTGCTCCATACTTCTTCATAAGGAAGATTTGCAATGTATGTCTTTCCTTCCTTATCCAAAACAAAATTCCAGAAATGAGAGGCATTGTTGTCTCCTAATACCATCACCCTATCTACTCCGCACGGAATGCCCAATGCCCGCAACACATATATCATGGCATCCGTAAACTCTCGGCAACTGCCCGTATGCCATTTCAGTACATCCGGTCCCAAATGAGGCCCCACCGGAAAAAGAGCCGTATTCCGGTAGTTCGCTTTCCGCAACGTATCCATCAACAACTGGGCGGCAACCTTAGGATTATCAGCCTCATCTGTCTTCCTGAATTCATCCAAAATCGGGCTATAGCACTCATAAATTTCTTTGCGCCAGAGAGAAAGCGGCTCATCCCCTATTCTATAAGGCAATATATATTCGCAGAAAGTATCAAAATCAACATGCTTTCCCCAAGGTTGCTCCCGCCAGACTTTGAATGCCCATTCTATATGATTGACCAAAAAAGCGGAATCCACCGTCATAATGTCCCTCTTATAAGTCAATTGATTTATAGAAAATTCTCCATCTGCTCTTTTCAAGGAATCAATCAACTCTTGCACATGCCTGGAATAAGGAAATGAAACGTATTCACTGAAATACTTCCTGTAATTCTCCAAGGCCTTTCCCTCGTAAGCACCATGAAAAGGCATATTCTCTATCAGAAAACAAGCAGCACGATATTTGTCACCGTCCTCTTCCTTGTAACGGTCCAGTACCTTTTGCAACTCCGCACGGTTATCACCGGCAAGATTCAAAGCTGTGTCCAACCACTGATTTTCCGAAGAACAAGCCATAAACAGACCTGCTGTAAACCATACCCATACACACCAATGTTTCATATCACTATTCCATTTTTTTCTATTCCAATCTGAAAGACAATCCAATCAATCCTTACAATCCGATACAAATACCTGCTTACCATCTTCCATATGAAATATCAGTTCTTCTTCTCCACGGGTACTGTCATGCAAATAGAGCAAAGCTCCCGATGGTATCCCGTCATATGGCAGAAAAGGTTTTTCTGCCATTTTCTTCCCCAATGAGTTCCAACAGCCCTCTCCCCAATAGAAGAGTTCATAACAATCCCCTATCCTGACAAAGTTATCATCGTTACGGGGCATATACATAAAATTGTCTATAGTAACAACCTTTCCAAAATCCACCGTTACACTTGCACCGGGTTTTGATGAAATGAAATACGACAACGGCTCATTATCATAGACCTGATGGGCAAAAGTACCCACTGTAGCCGGAGCATCTCCCCAACTGTCTATAGGGACAATCTCTTCCTCTCCTTTATAAAAATGCATTTCGGCAACTTCCGCATATCCCTCTGCCGAAGAACAAAAACGGGCATAGCGACCCCTTACCGGTTTCTCAAGAATAACGTGATTATAATTGATACCGGGCGTATCTTTCACAGTACACAACAACTCCGCATTTTTAAAATCCTTATCACAAGCCGCCTCAAAATGCCCGTCTTTTATCCCTCCCATATAGTTCCTGATACGTTCCGAAAGAGGGTATTTCCGATACAATTCAGCAGAATAGCACTTGGAGGTATCTGCAACATAAGGATGTATATCCTTGCCATCAAAATAAAAAGGATTTCCAATAGGGCGATACTGCCCGTTTGCGAATGCCAACAATATATAAACCTGCCTCGAAGCCAAATTCCTGAAAAGCGCTTTTCCACTTTCTACCTTAGTAAAATCTATTCCCCGCCACCCATAAGCACTGAACAACCCCACATAAACATAATTCCCGTCCATCCCTTCTACCGGCAGTTCCAGATTCGAATCAAAATAATTATCCGACACTTTTCTTGCAAACACATCCTTAAAAGCAGCCGGTACGGACTTGTTCCGCATAAAATCACCATCCATGTCCCATTGTCTGCCAAAACACCGGCGGTAAACCACGCTCGGGCGCCGACTGTCAATATAGAAACTTCCCCGTTCCGGCTTCCGGGAAGGGAAAGTAAAAGGAAGGCAGACACCCGTTACATCCCTCACCACATTCCACACATGCCCTTTTCGTGTTTCCGCATTGAAAGTATAGAAATCATAGGCTACCGGGACGCCGATGGCCCGCATCACATAAATCATAAAATCACAAGCATCCTGACACTTGCCGATACGATTATGCAGCAAGTACTCTCCTCCCAAATGCGGATAGTTAAAGACCCACGTAAACCGGTAAGGGTCTTCCTTCTGCAAATACTCCCATACCACACTGACCGCCTCCACCACATCGCTACCCGTATAAACCTCGTCCAGCAAAAAGGAATAACGGTCATGGTATATCTGCCGCCAGTTGTCCGGAGTCTCATTTCCGATACGATAGGGAAGCAGCCATTCACAGAAATCTGCAAAAGAAAGGGAAGCATTCCACGGACGCTTTTTCCAACCATCAAAAGCCAAATCAATGTTATTTATCAAGAATTCAGCCCTTATATTCAGTACATCCGGTTTTCTCTGCAATCCGGAAGGGGTATAATAATCCCAATCCGGTACGGCAGTATCCTTCAGCATCACCCCATAAGCATCTGCCGAAGCCAGCACTGTTTTCAAAGAATCCAGTTCTTCACCTTCAAGGGCATAGTGATAAGGCATATTTTCTATCAAGAAACAAGCGGCTTTATATTTTTCAGGCTCATCTTTATAATGTTCCAGTACCTTTTCCAGTTCGCCTTTGTTGGTTGCAGCACACTCCAGTGCGTACTCCAATCTGCCGGAAGCATTGCAAGCCTCCAATATCCCGGCAATCAATAATATCCAGAGCAATTTAAACAGAACTTTCATCTTAGTCTATTCTTTTAAAGATACGTTTCCATCTCATTTTTCCAGTATTCGGGCTGACGGACTTCCATACCAGCCATGCCCTTCCCACTATAAATGGTTCCGGCAGTAATCCCCAGTAGCGGGAATCTTTTGAATTCACCATCTTGTCACCCGAAACAAAATAATAGTTCTCACAGAAGCGGTAATTGTGTATCACACTGTCCCCCAGCAGAACCGAATCTCCATGCAATGTCAGTTTCTTTTTCTGTTCCCACTCTATCACGTTCCGATACAGCAACCGTGTTTCCGGATTCATTCCTACCACGCTGCCTTTGGCCGGTATATAAAGAGGCCCAAACTCGCTGATAGTCCACCCATTACAGCCACCATCGGGAAAGCTCTTAAGAACAAGGCCCCGTTCCTCCGTCATGCCCGAAGATATCAATTTACCTAATTCCTCCTGCGCCTGCACATTTCCTGCGATACCATCAAATCCGGACACACGATAATGTGTATTCCTTATCTCCAACGTATCACCCGGCACGGCGATACAGCGCTTCACGTAATACAACATCACGTCCAGCGCAATGCTGTCCCACCTGCCCGGATAAGGAAAATTGAACACTAGTACATCATTCCGCTGAAAATTTCTCCATCCGGACATACGGTGCATCCTCACCTCCTTTTTCTCCACGGCATCAAGCACATTGAATAGGCGTGCTCCACCCGAACATTTATCCACCAGAATATAATCACCCGCCAGCAACGACGGTTCCATCGAGTCCGACGGTATCTTGAAGGAGGTCACCACAAACACCTGCAATACTATCAGTATCACAACAAGCAGGCACAGACAGAATAATACGTTTGTTATTCCATTCAACCATTTTTTCAATTGCAGCCGCTCCTTCATCCCATCAATCAGTTATTTTGCATCCCCACTAATCTTCAAAACCAACGGAGAAGTTTCTGCATTGCAATATACCGTTATCGTCTTGTCGAAGTGCTCCGGATGTTCGGCTTTATAAACCACTTCCAAAGCTATTTCCTTACCCGGTAATGCCGGTTCCTTTGAATAAGCTACGGTAGTACAACCACAAGAAGTGGCAACATCTTGTATAACCAATGGTTTATTTCCGATATTCTTTATGAGAAAACGTCCCCTTCGATCCTCTTTCCAATCAAAACAGCCTAAATACAAAACTGTTTTTTCTACATCAATCTTAGTTTTGACTATTGCCCCTCTCTTGTTTGTCATTGAAGTTCCAGAAATGACATCCAAATATAATTCCTTTACCTTTACATTATTAATAGGGTTTCCAACAGCTAGAACTTTATTCTTTTCGTCTAACAAGAACGTTTGGAAAGATGCATTTTTAGGAAATTCATTCAAGTCTTCAAATTTTCCTTTTTTATCAATGCATATTGGAGCTGAAAACTTTTCACGTTTTAACATCAACTGCAATTCTCCAATCTTATACGGTTGGAAAACAAACTGATAAGAAACAGTATTTGGATAAAGCGAATCAACCATAGACATAAAATCGTTCCATTCTGACAACTTCAACTTACAACTCATGCATCCTATTGAATCAACATAAGTAAACACCTTATAAGTACAATTGAATGAGTCCAAACAAACTGCCTTCCCGTCTATCCTTTCGAATGTAACATCTGTAGGGAAAAGAATCTCCTTACCCTGCCACTCATAAATCAATTTCAACAGTTCTTTCTTTTGAGTATGCGCACATGAAGACAGCAATGTTGCTATAATTCCCAATATACATAAAATTCTTTTCATACTTAATCTATTTCAAAGTATACTGTACCAGTTCCACTTCACCTTTATCAGCCAAAGCATACAAGACATCATCATTATCAGAAACACAAAAATTTGTCAGTGGATAATCAGTTTCAAACTTATTTATCGGTTTTCCATTCCAAGATAACTGATAAATGACATTAGCTTTAAATGCATCCATACCAGCATCTCTAAAATTCTTTCCGGAATACAGCAGATAAATATAATTATCCGTTGCATATGCCATGGTAAACGACATTTTATTATCTGCACTCATTGGAGCCGATCGATATTCACCTGTTTCTTCTGTAACATAATTGGGATATCCACCTATCAATTCATAAATTTTCTCAATTCCATCTTTATTTACAGAAAACAGCATAAAGATAGGAGCACTACGCACAGCATACAAGAATTTGTCCAATGACCGATTAGAGCACAAAGTCCCTTGATAAGCCATCCCTCGCAAACGATTTGAAATAGCTTTCTCGCGACTATCTTTATAAGGATATTCAAAAAAGAACTTACTTCCAATAGAATTATCCGTAAGACTCAACATGTTACTTTCATAGAATCCTAATCCAAGATATGCGTCATATTTTGTCGGGGATAGCTTAATACTCGATAAAGTATCTTTAAAAACAACTGGAAAATTCATTTCTCCACGCTTAACCTTATCTAAGTTTATCTCACGCAATTCATGTTTATATGCATCATAAACACCAAGAATAGAATCGGACTTCATATTACAGAAAGCAAAAACTTGCAAGAATTCATTATTTCCTTCACCTTTTTGCCCAAAACGATAAACCCTATCGTTTTCTTTCAAATCAACCAAAAGAAAAAGAGAATCTCCAATATCATCATAAATAAGCAAAGATGAATCTACATATTGGATTAAAAAAGGACGTCCCAAAATTAATTCTCTATCCAAACAAGCCTCTGAAATAAGCTTCTTTGTATTTATAAAAGTACGATCCCAATCTTCTACACTACTATCTGTTTTTTGCACACATGATGCAAAAGCACTCAATATGCAGAACAAATATAAAAAGCTGTTTAACCTAATTAATTTCATGTTTCCCTAATTTATCAATAAAGTTTCCCTAAGAAGGAATCTGTTATATAACAGATTCCTCCATTTTCACACCAACTCATAGAATGACCTATGAATTCTTAAGCAACTCTTTGTCCACGAATAAAAAAACCGTTAGAATAAACAATACATATCCCGTCTGACCCCATACAAATAGCTTCAATATCAACTTCAGGTCCAGCCATTGCCTCAACGTTTTCAAACAGCAGTTCCTGCATCATTGGATCTTTTCCTTTCGAAAACAAAATATTCAACGCAACTACTACAATTCAACAAAAATCTTCTTCATAATCTATTATTTTATACTTCAAAAATATAAGCTGTGCCTAAGCATCCTCCCCAATCACCATAATATCTACAGATATAGAGACTGCTTACACATCCTTTACATTCATCTCCTGATTCAGCACTATTAGCTAACGCATCTATATTATTCAATGTTAAATCAGATAAAGATGGCTTATTATATTCTCCATTAATACTCCATCCCATGCCTGCGGCAACGAACAGAATCATACTTAGCTTAGCAAAACACTTCATAATCATTTCATTTTTAAGCTCGATGTGCAAAAGGATCGCCAATACAACCACCCCAATCTCCAAACACTTTACAAATATAAATGCAATTCATTATGCAGCCACTACATTCATTGCCTGGTTCATATTCATTAGATGAAGCCAAAGCATCTACGTTAGCCAGTGACAAATCTGATATAGCATCAATACTTTGGGCGGTATAGACACCATAACCTGCAATCGCCACAAATGCTCCCACAAAAGCTACCTTAATTATTTTCTTCATACTACTCTTCAGTTTTATTAGTATAAGATACACTTTTTTCAATATTTACCACAAGCATAATGCTTGCGTACCAGAATCAAGATATAAAAATCTTGGAGAACTCATTTCTTACCATACCTATCGAAATGGCAGAAAACACACTCTGTTTTCAATTCAAATTACTATCTTTGCCTCGACCTCCTTTCTTGGTGGGTTATGGAACGGACGGTACGAGATGCACCAACAAAACGTGAACCGTCCGTTCCTCTCCATCCATATTATAGTTTACTTTATTTCATACTATACTCTATTATCGGATCATCTTTATTCACATCCGTTGCCAAGATTATTCCTTTTTGTTCATCTACCGATATGCCATAAACATAATGATCTAACACATACCTACAGAGAGGTTCGCCGGTCAGACTAAAAACATAGATATACCGACCTCCATCCGGCAAATAGACACCTTGCTGCACATTTTGCGCAATTTCCTTAAAAGAACGCCCATGAAAAACCGCATAGATAGCACTGTCTGTCACTTGGACATCGCTAAATCCCATGATACCCGTAGGAATACCATAACCCTGAGAAATCTTAAACTCCGGTTCACCGTGCGGACCGATGCGTACCACATGCGTACTATCTTTCAAATTAAAGACTTCAAGTACTTCGCCCAACTGGGTAACTGCTGCCAGCACTCCATTTCGGGGATTATAGTCGATGAAGCTACGCCATGCCTGAGCCAATGCAGGACGGGCATTCTGTAAAGCCTCCGCATTGGCTGACGGTATTTGACCGGTTCTGCGCAATAATTTCCCTTGATAGTTTACCCAGCAAAAGCGGCTACTGCCAGATCCGTCCGGAACAATGAAGGTAAAGTCGTCAACCATCACAAAGTCTAAAACGCGAAGCATGTCAGCATCCATATTTATCACTTTCTGAGGAACGATTGAGCAACCCGACGAAGTAAAATCATACTTGGTCAATACGGACTTACCAGCATCAAGTCCCCACAGAGATTGACCATGCCATCGGATATTTTCAGCAGAAAGCATCTCTTCGGGAGCCTCGCCCCGCTTGCCGAACGAAGCCAAATAGCGGAAACCCGGATAGTGGAAAACATGGCAAAAGTAGTCCGTACCATGCAAATCCATTACCACAGCCTTATCACCCTGCACCCGAACGCGGAACGGATAACGGAACAAAGCGGTGTCCAATGGCTGCACCCTCGCTTTCAGCTCGATTGTTTGCGGAAAATCCATGTAGGCAACAGAAGTTGCTACTTTTTTCTGCGTACAAGAGGAAAGGGATAGTGCGGATAGGCTAATGAGGCAGGCTATAATAAATGTACACATGTTCGACTCCTTCCTTGGTAAGCGGACAAACAACTGAACCTCTTCCGACACACGCACCACCAGATCCTGTCTCACCGGCCGCCAATGCCTCTATATTCTCCAACAATAAATTATCCAAGCTTTCTGAATGAGTAGTTTCAGCATAACCTAAAATCGCGATGGCACTAACAACCAAAATTCCCAATAACTTCATTTTGCGTTTCATAGCATTTTTGTTTTTTGTTATGCCAATAAAGGTAAAAGGAAAAATTGGAAAACAGCAACTAAATAATAAACAAACATACCAAAAAGGGGCGTGAAAAAAATTTCACGCCCCTTAACACCTATTTGGTTAACATTTCAGCTACTTAGAGATAACAATTTGATACCCCTGCTTTTCTGATACAGCGAGTATCTTGACAGATTTATCCGTTTCAAATAGTTTGCGCAATGAGTTAATTGCTTTTCTGCGACGTTCTTTCAATCCCGTATCAGATAAGGCCCAACAGCAAACTACGGCTATTTCATCGTACGTCAGGAAATAATCGGATGTAGCTATAAAAGCAAGCAATAGTTTTGCGGCTTGGGGAGGGCAAAATTTCACTTCTTCTTTATTGGTTAGAGTATGGTTTATGGCATCGAAACTGGATTCTCCGATTAGGTAGATGTTCTTCTCCGATACATCGGTTGCCTTTTCCTTTTTATGCAGTTGAATCCTTACATAAAAAAACAATCCGAACAGTAAAATACACAAAAAGCAGGATAGTATCAGCAGTACATTATCTTTCCAATCAATGCAATACAAAAAAACGGGTTGCATGTATGCAGTCAGACTCATCGTATACATGTTGTCCAGATAGTAGGTACCCAAATTGTTTTGTGAAGTACAAATTGTTTCATTTCCAGCAAATGTTTCTTGAAAAACATCTTTCCCCAATGGGGTAATCTTCAAAGAAAGCACACACACTGTGCCACGGTACCGCGCATCCATTTCCTCTTGCCATTCGGACCTAATCTTTCCCAATGGAAATTTCCCATAGCAATTCAGAATATCGGCTTTATACCCTACAACTTCCAACAAATATAACCCTTGTGCCTCTTTCAGTGAATCTATCGTCACTTCAAATTCGCCTTCTTCTGTTATTACTTGTCTCTTGGTATACTTCTTTCCATTACTACCGGATGATACATGATAAGTCCCCAGGTTGTCAAACTCCCGATTCACCACCAGCTCCGCAACCTTCCGCAAAGTTTGCAACGCGACCTCTTTGGCCACAGCTTGTCCCTTCCGGGCATTATTATACAATGCTACTCCCCAAAACAGTGCCACTACTACAATGGCACATGTCCATATTACAGTAATCTTATTACGGCGTTTCATCTTCTTTTTCACTTCTGTATCTTATTCATTTCTGCCCATGCACTCGAAAAGGCATCTCCTTAATAGCGCCAAAATTAAGTAATAATATAAAGGAAAAGGGAAAATGACTTGAGAAAGAAGGAAATAAAATCAAAACAGTTTCTTCTTCTAATCCGCTTTAGCTATTTTCCACCCGCCAATCGTCCGCGTGGCACTGTCAAAATTCACACCAATCTTGACCACACGCCTACCGTCCGCCCGGTAAGGGATGGCATACTGCTTGCTGTCAATCTGAGCCAACGCCTCTTCCGGGGTACCGTCGTATTTGAACTCGAAGACATAAACGGCATCCTGCAACTGCACCACCACATCCGCACGGCCTACGGAACTCTTCACTTCCGACTCCACATATTGCCCCATCAACCGGAACAACAAATAGAAAATGGTCTGATAATGCTTCTCGGTCTTGTTCTCCAAATCATTGGGAATGGAGGCAAAGAAGGAACGGGTACGCTCCAGGCAGCTCTCCACATCACCCTTCATCAAGTCGCGAAGGAAAGAGACGACGTAGAAGGTGTTGTTCTGGGCAGGCAAGTGCACGTAAGAGGGAAGCAGGGATTCAATGAACCCTTTACGGACCTCACCGTTGGGATAGGCCAAACGATAGATTTGGAAATTACGGTCATAGCCCTTAATGGTCAGATAACCGCTCTGGTAGAGCACCGGGATGGGACTCGTTATCTGTTCCGTAGGCGCATCAAACTGCTCATCGGTAGCCTCAACACCTTCCAGCGCACGCACATCGAAGTCTGCATGGCGCAGAATATCTATCAGGAAAGTAGGCGTGCCCGTGGAGAACCAATAGTTCTTGTATTCTTTGGAATTGAAAGCATTGAACAGGCTGAACGGGTTGTAAATATCCGCACAAGCCTTACTGAAATGATAACCGTCATATTGCCGCTTCAAATGCAAGCATGCCTCCTCGTAAGTCTCATCATTAGCCTCGGCCATCCGCTCAATATCGGGTTTCAACTGCGTCAGCAGTTCCTCCTCGGTGATGCCGCAGAGGGCACTGAAGTCATCGCGCATACTGATATTTTGCAAATTGTTCAGTTCGCTGAAGATGCTCAGCTGGCTGAACTTGCTGATACCCGTGATAAAAAGAAAACGGAGATATTGCCCCAGCCCCTTGAGAGGACTGAAGAACTTGCGCATCTCGTTGCGAAGCTGTTGTTGCAAAAGGGCATCGGAATTACTGTCAAGCAGAGGAGCATCGTACTCGTCAATCAGCACTACAACCGGCTTTCCGGTCTTGGCGTAGGCACGCAGGATGATGCCTTGCAGACGCTCTGCCGCCCCCTCTTCCTCTTCCTTTTTTCCGTAAATTTCTTCCCAACGAGATAAAAACAAATTCAATTGCCCCGTCAAGTCACGCAGCTCAGTATATTTCGTCAAGCTGAAATCAACGTGCAGCACCGGGCAAACCTCCCATTCCTGCTCCAGACGTTCCATAGCCAGCCCTTCGAAAAGTTCCTTTTTCCCCTGGAAATAGGCCTCCAGCGTAGACACGAGCAAGCTTTTGCCAAACCGACGGGGGCGGCTGAAGAAATAAATTTGGTCTGTATTCACCAATTTGTACACCAGCTCCGTCTTATCCACATACACACAATTCCGCGTACGCAGTTGCTCAAAATTCTGTATCCCTATCGGATAGCGTCTGCCACTCAATTCCATAGCTGCTACTGTTTAAATTACAAGTATGACAAAGATAGCACATATTCCGCAAAAAAGAAAGCACGCCCATGGCTTTTTCATCACAAGCCCTCACTGCAAACCTACTGCACATCTTTTGCAGTAACACTGCAAAGGCGTTGCAGTAGCACTGCAAAACAGTTGCAGTGGCACTGCATCTATGTTGCAGCGGCACTGCAAAAACGATGCACTGGTTTTGCAGTGAGTATTTGGTATCTTTAACATTGGCACCCAAAGCCTTACAGCGGAGCAGAGCCCGTTTTCATCACATAACGCCCTGTCCTGAAAACAGTCAACCAAAATCAGGAGAACAAAAAGGGTGAGGGCAAAATTTGCCCTCACCCTTTTAAATTGCTCTCACTCACCCCTGAAACACCGATGAACAAGCAGATGCAGACAAGCGGTGAGGGTGGTGAGGGTGGAATTGCAAAACTTTTATTAGTTTGCTTATTTCAGCAAGCTTTCCGCATCCAGGTGCTCTGCCTCAATATCCTTGAAGTAGCGGTAAGTACCCACCTTCAATTCTTCGGTGGCCGCATCGTCACAAACGATGATACCCTTTTCGTGCATCTGCAAGGCGCTGATAGTCCACATCTGCATCACGGGACCCTCGACTGCATGATAGAGGGCACGTGCCTTGTTGTGTCCGTTTACGATAATCATTACCTCGCGGGCGCTAAGCACAGTACCCACACCGACGGTCAGGGCAGTCTTGGGCACCTTGTTCACGTCGTTGTCAAAGAAACGGGAGTTGGCAATGATGGTATCGGTAGTCAATGTCTTCTGGCGGGTGCGTGACGAAAGGGAAGAACCCGGCTCGTTGAAAGCGATATGTCCGTCGGGACCGATACCGCCCATGAAGAGGTCGATGCCGCCGTAGGACTTGATTTTCTCTTCATAGCGTGCACACTCGGCATCCAGGTCGGCAGCGTTGCCGTTCAGGATATTGGTGTTCTCCGGCTTGATGTCTATATGGCTGAAGAAGTTGTTCCACATAAAGGAATAGTAGCTTTCGGGATGTTCCTTGGGCAAACCTACATACTCGTCCATATTGAAAGTCACTACGTTCTGGAAAGACACGATGCCTTTCTTGTTCAGGTCGATAAGTTCCTTGTACATGCCCAACGGAGAAGAACCGGTGGGGCATCCCAATACAAACGGTTTTTCAGGTGTCGGATGAGCGGCCTTGATTTTGGCAGCCACATAATGTGCAGCCCACTTTGATACGGATTGATAATCCGGTTGAATGATTAGTCTCATTGTGATTGTTTTATTAGGTTAATAAATTAGGGGTAATTTTCAACTACTTCCTATCCTTCTTCAAACGCTCTGCCATGGCACGTGCCAGGTTTTCGCATTGTTCGTAAGTAATGTCCTTCATGGCCTGCTTCATCTCTACCGGGTCGCCCACAATCTCGAACTTGCTCTTTTCGGCAAACTCGCCCATGCGCTTCACGGCGGCACCCGCCCAGCAGAAGGAGCCGAAGTATCCCAGATAGCGTCCCTTCACTTCGCGTACCAGAATCTTGGAGAGCAAGGATTCTATCTCAGGATAAATCTGGTTGCTGTAGGTGGGGCTGCCGATGATAAGTCCGCGATACTTGAATATGTCGGCAATGATATAAGAAGGATTGCTCTTGCTCACATTGTGCATCACGATGTTCCTGATGCCCTGTGCAGAAAGTTCCGCCGCAATGGCTTCCGCCATCTGCTCCGTGTTGCCGTACATGGAACCGTAAGCAATGACCACACCTTCGTCAGCGGCGTAGCGGCTCAACTTGTCGTAGATGCCGATAACCTTGGCTATGTTTTCCGTCCACACCGGCCCGTGCGTGGAGCAGATGGTGGAAATGGGCAGACCGCCCAGCTTGGCAAGTGCCTTCTGCACCGGAGAGCCGTACTTGCCCACGATGTTGGAATAGTAACGCACCATCTCGTCCCAGTATCTGTCCAGATTGATGCGCGTATCCAGGAACCCGCCGTCCAACGTACCGAAACAGCCGAAGCCGTCACCGGCGAAAAGGACTCCTTCCGTTTCGTCAAAAGTCATCATCGTCTCGGGCCAGTGCACCATCGGGGTCATATAGAAACGGAGCTTATGATGCCCCAAAGCCAGAAAATCCTCGTCCTTCACCATGTACTGTTCGCCCGTCACGCCATAAAAGCCCTCTATCATGCCGAAGGTCTGCTTGTTGCCCACGATGATGATGTCGGGATAATGCTGCTTTATCAGGCGGATAGAGCCCGAATGATCCGGCTCCATATGGTTGATGATGAGATACTGGATGGGGCGCTCGCCGATAATGCTCTTTATCTTGCGCAGATACACCTCGAAGTAGCAGATGTCTACCGTATCGACCAAAGCGACCGTCTCATCATCTATCAGGTAAGAGTTGTAGGAAACCCCGTACGGCAACGGCCACATGCCTTCAAACAAATGCTTATTGCGGTCATTCACTCCCACGTAGTGGATTTTTCCTTTTATCACTGTTTTTGGGTTCATAATTATTCTTTATTTAGATTGATTCCATATTTAAAGTTGCGGCAAAAATAATTCTTTTTTCTCACATTTCATACTTCTTTCCCTGATATGCACCGAGTTCTTTCATTCTTTTTTGAACCCGATGATTAAATTCATAATTTTTCAGTCCCCAGTCAGGTGCAATGAGCAGTTCCTTAGGAGACTGGGAGACGAAACGCTCCAGCACCAAGTCCGGCCGCAGATGCTCGATATAGTCTATCACGAGGTCGATATATTCGTCCACACCGAACAGATGGAAATCTTCGGGATGCTGCCGGTACTCTAAAGCCATGCGGGTGCCCCTTATCAGTTGCAGCTGATGCATCTTCAGGGTAGTGAGCGGCAGACGGGACAGTACGCCGGCTTGTGCCACGATACTTTCGTGCGTCTCGCCCGGCAGTCCGAGGATGACATGCCCACCGGTCAGGATTCCGCGTGAAGCGGTTCTTTCCACCGCATCGGCGGCGGCATGGAAAGTATGCCCGCGGTTGATGCGGCAAAGTGTCTTGTCGTCGGTACTCTCTATGCCGTACTCCACTAAAAGGAATGTATGCCGGTTCATCTCCTCCAAATAGTCCAGCAGGCTGTCGGGCATACAGTCAGGACGGGTGCCGATGACCAGGCCCACCACCCCGTCTGCCGACAAGGCTTCCTCGTATTTCCGCTTCAGGTCTTCCAGTTCGCCATACGTATTGGTATAGGCCTGGAAATAGGCGAGATACTTCATCTCCGGATATTTGTGTGCAAAGAACTGCTTGCCTTCTTCCAGCTGGCGGGTAATGGATTTCTCCGTACGGCAATAATCGGGGTTGAAGGTCTGGTTGTTGCAATAGGTGCAACCGCCGACTCCTTTGTTTCCATCCCGGTTGGGGCACGTAAAACCGGCATTCAGCGATATTTTCTGTACCTTATAGGAAAAATATCGCTTCAGAAAAAGAGGGAACTCATTATAGAGCGTAGATTTGGTTTCCATACATATTCCTTATGTAAGTGGCAAATATAGGATTTTTCCGTGGGATGAACCTGCAAAAACAAGAATACTTTCCACCCGATTTGTTAACGAACATAAAACAAAGAATTTCCACCTGCACTAAAAAATGTTTCATCCACTGATATATAACTAATTAATTGAGAAAGAGTACATCCAAGCGCAATTACATTAAACACAATTTAGTGATTAGACACTCTTTTTACACACAATTTCCTCAGTTTATACACCTCAAGAATGAAATAAATTCATAGCTTTGCATACAACCTTAATGAATCAACCTATAAATACTATAACACCATGGCAACAATCGCATTGGACATAGGCGGCACAAAAATAGCCAGCGCCATTTTCTTTCCGGACGGAAGCATGATGTTTAACCGCAAACGGCTCCTGAAAGGAAGAACCGGACACGAAGTGGGCAAGCTCGCCGCGGATATCCTCGCCAAACTTCTTACCGTAGCACGCAGAAGCCGTATACACGTCGACGGAATAGGTGTCTGCATCCCCGGTATCGTTTACTCCCAAACCAACCGGGTATGGGCCCCCAACATACCGGGCTGGGACAACTACCCCCTCTATGAGGAGCTGCGCAGTGTAACGCCTCCGGGCATCGAGATATACATCGACAGTGACCGTACCTGCTATATGTATGGAGAGATGTGGCAAGGTGCCGCCAAAGAATGTCACAGTGCCATATTCATTGCCGTGGGAACCGGTATCGGTGCCGGCATCATCATCGACGGGCACGTGTTGCACGGAGCCAACGACATTATCGGCGCCACCGGCTGGATGGCCCTGCAACCTCCCTACCGGGAAGAGTATGACGCATGCGGATGTTTCGAATATTACGCTTCCGGCAATGGTATCGGGGCACGGGTACGCGATGCCGTACGCGCCAACAAGGCATACAAAGGAAAACTGCGCCAGAAACCCATCTGCCGCATATCGGCCTATGATGTGTTCAGTGCCTATAATGAAAAAGACCCTATCGCAATCTCCGTATTGCACAAAGCCGTCGAGATGTGGGGCATGGCTTCCGCAAATCTGGTCAGCCTGCTCAACCCGCAGAAGATAATTTGGGGCGGAGGCGTATTCGGCCCTGCCGGTATCTTTATAGATGACATTTACAAGGAAGCCTGCAAATGGGCGCAGCCGCTCAGCATCAAGCAGGTGGAATTTGTACCTTCTCAGTTGTCCGGTAATGCCGGACTGATAGGAGCAGCGTTTCTTGCCATCAAAAATCACTTGTATGAGTAACAGTTATCACAAGAATCTCGTATTCACGGCAGCGTGCATCGGGATGTGTTTCTTCGGAGTCTCCATGATTACATTGGGAGCAGTGCTGCCATCCCTCATAGCCAAGCTGAATCTGAGCGGGTTGCAGACAACCTCACTGGTCACTTTCCTGCCTCTGGGCATGCTGGCCGGTTCCCTGATTTTCGGTCCCATCGTAGACCGGTTCGGACATAAAGCCCTGCTGGTGCCCAGCTGCATCATCGTACTGCTGGGGATGGAAGGGCTTGCCTTCTTTGAAAGCGTGCCACTGCTGCAAGCTTCCATCGTCGGCATCGGCCTGGGCGGAGGCATCCTCAACGGAGAAACCAATGCATTGGTATCCGACATCTCAGGAGAATCCGAAAAAGGCTCACGCCTCAGTTTTCTGGGCATGTTCTACGGACTGGGCGCATTGGGCATACCGATGTTGCTGGGCTCCCTTTCCAGGCATTATTCATTCGAAACCATCTTACTGGGAATTGGCGTAGTGATGCTTGCGGGCATTATATTCTGTATCCCCGTACGCTTCCCCGCCCCTAAGCAGGCACAAGGTTTCCCGGTAAAAGAGGGATTGGGACTGCTGAAAGAAAGCAGCTTACTGCTACTCAGCTTCATTCTTTTTTTCCAAAGCGGCATCGAGGGTGTCTGCAACAATTGGTCCACGAGTTACTTTGGGCAGATGACGGATATTCCGGCCAATCAGGCATTGATTGCACTGACCTGCATGGTAGCGGGACTGACCGTGGCACGTATGGTGCAGGTTGCGATATTCAAGAAGATAAAACCGGAAACCGTACTGCCCTACAGCCTTACGCTCACTGCCATAGGCTTCTGTTTCCTTATGTTCTCGCCGAGTTTTGCACGCGCGGCAGTCGGCATGGTGCTGGTAGGTATGGGGCTGTCGGCCACGTATCCCGTGATACTCAGCATTCTCGGAAGCCGGTACCCGTCCTTATCGGGAACAGCATTCAGCGTGGCGCTTGCCATAGCCCTCATTGGCCAGACTGCAATGAACGGCCTGATGGGAATGGTTTCCCAATACACCAATGGCATCGGGCTTTATCCTTATCTGATGATTGCCTCACTTGCCGTCATGCTCCTTTTGTATAAACGCTCACTCAAATAAATTTATTAACTTCTTAAAAAACAAAAAAGTTATGTTAGCACTCGAATGGTTAAAGAATGCCCATGGCATTATGGAAAAACTGGAGGCTACCCAGTTGGAAAACATCAAAAAAGCAGCCACTGTTATGGCAGATTCCATCGAAGCCGGTCGTTGGGTCCACACGTTTGGTTGCGGCCACGCAACAATTCCCGTAGAAGAAATGTATCCGCGTATCGGCAGCTTTGTAGGATTCCACCCGCTTTGCGAATTGCCTCTGACATTCTTCACGCAGATTATCGGCCAGATGGGTATTCATCAGTTCCTCTTCCTGGAACGGGCAGAAGGCTACGGCCAGGAAATCATGAAGAACTATGATTTTGATTCCAAAGACTGCATGTGGATTTTCTCACATACCGGTATCAATGCCGTCAATATAGACATGGCATTGGAAGCCAAGAAGCGCGGCATGAAAGTTATCGTATACGGTTCGGCCAGCGAAACGGGCGACAAAGCCAGCCGCCACTCCAGCGGAAAGAACCTCTTCCAGTTGGCAGATATCGTAGTGGATTCCTGCGTTCCCCTGGTAGACGCCTCCGTACCTTTGAAGAACCACTTCGACAAGGTAGGTCCGTTGTCTACATTGAGTTTCGTCACCATGGTATGGATGACCATCACTACCGTTGCCGAAATCCTTGCCGACCGTGGCGTACACTTGTACATTCATCCGTCGCACAACGTTCCGGGTGACACAACCGCCCACGAACGACTGGATGCAGCCATTGCAGAATATCAAAGAAAAGTCAAGTGCTTGTAACGAAAGATATTCCAATCATCATCTCATCCAATCATCATCTATGAGTGACGGAGGCCCGTCCCTGCTTCGCCCCCAAGGAGCAGGACGGGCTTTTTCTGTTCAAAAAGAATAAAATCGGCCCACTGCTTCGATAAATCTTCCCTTTGTTGTATATTTGTTCCCCAGAAAAAAGATGGAAACAGATAAGCATAAAAGATAGATATGAAACAGATAAGCATCGCACTTCTCCTCTGCCTCTGTACGCTGGCAGGTTTCGCCCAAAGTGGCAAGGCGCTCGATTTGAAAGAAATCGTATCGGGCAAGTTCACTCCGAAGAATATTTCCGGCGTTATCCCCATCCCGGGAGACGGGGAACATTATTCGCAGATGAATGCGGACAGGACACAAATCATCAAGTACTCCTTCAAAACGGGAAAACCCGTGGAAGTGCTGTTTGATGCCGCTACCGCACGCGAATGCACGTTCAAGACATTCGACAGCTACAGCTTTGCTCCGGACGGCAGTAAGCTGCTCATTGCCACCGAAACAACTCCCATCTACCGTCATTCCTATACGGCTGTGCATTACATCTACAGCCTGAAGCGCAACCTGGACGGTAAAATCAACAATATTGTGGAAAAGCTTTCGGACGGCGGCCCGCAACAGGTGCCCGTATTTTCACCGGACGGCAATCAAGTGGCTTTCGTACGCGACAACAACATCTTCCTTGTAAAACTGCTCTACGGCAACAGCGAAAGCCAGGTGACGGAAGACGGGAAACAGAACGAGGTGCTGAACGGCATCCCCGACTGGGTTTACGAAGAGGAGTTCTCCTTCAACCGTGCGCTGGAATTCAGTGCCGACAGCCAGATGCTGGCTTTCATCCGCTTCGACGAGAAAGATGTTCCCTCCTACTCTTTCCCTCTTTTTGCCGGACAAGCCCCCCACTTCACCCCTTTCGAGAAGTATCCGGGAGAGTATACTTACAAATATCCTAAAACGGGAGAAGTAAATTCCAAAGTGTCCGTACACACCTTCGACATCAAGTCGAAAGTGACCCGCAAGATAAACGTGCCGGTAGATGCAGACGGCTATATTCCCCGCATCCGCTTTACCCAAGACCCCAACAAACTTGCCGTCATGACACTGAACCGCCATCAGAACCGGTTCGACCTATACTTTGCCGACCCTCGCAGCACGGTAGCCAAACTGGCTCTGCGTGATGAAAGCGATACCTATATCCGCGAGAATGTATTCGACAACATCGTCTTCTATCCGGAAAATTTCAGTTTTGTCAGCGAAAAGAGCGGATACAACCATCTGTACTGGTATAGCATAGGCGGCAATCTGCTGAAACAAGTGACAGCCGGACCATATGAAGTGCAGGAGTTCCTGGGTTATGACCCCGAAGAAGGAAGCTTCTACTTCAGCAGCAACGAGGAAAGCCCCATGCGCAGTGCCATCTACAAGATTGACCGGAAAGGTAAAAAGACCAGGCTATCGTCACAAGCCGGAACAAACAGTGCGCAGTTCAGTGCGAACATGAAGTACTATATGAACCGTTATTCCAATCTGGACACTCCGACCGTCATTACGCTGAACGACAATACCGGCAAGACTCTTGCCACCCTGATGGACAATGCGGCATTGAAGCAGGATATCAGCGGCTATGACATGCCACGGAAGGAATTCTTCACTTTCCAGACTTCCGACGGAACCACATTGAATGGCTGGATGATGAAACCTGCCGACTTCTCTGCCGGCAAGAAATACCCGGTACTGATGTACCAGTACAGCGGCCCCGGTTCACAGCAAGTGCTTGACAAGTTCAGTGTAAGCTGGGAAACCTACATGGCATCACAAGGCTATATCGTGGTTTGCGTAGACGGGCGTGGCACCGGAGGACGGGGTGCCGAATTCGCCAAATGCACCTATCTGAACCTGGGTATCAAGGAAGCCAAAGACCAGGTGGAAACCGCCCTCTACATGGGCAACCAGCCTTATGTGGACAAAAACCGCATCGGAATCTGGGGATGGAGTTACGGTGGATACATGACCATTATGAGTATGAGTGAAGGAACACCGGTATTCAAGGCCGGAGTAGCCGTAGCTGCCGTTACCGACTGGAACTACTACGACACCGTCTACGGCGAACGCTTTATGCGCACACCGAAAGAAAACGCCGAAGGCTATAAGGCCAGTTCCGCCTTTACCCGTGCCGACAAGCTGCACGGCAACCTGCTGCTGGTACACGGCATGGCAGACGACAATGTACACTTCCAGAACTGTGCCGAATATGCCGAACAACTGGTACAACTCGGCAAACAGTTCGATATGCAGGTTTACACCAACCGCAACCACAGTATCTACGGAGGAAATACCCGGTTACACCTATACACGCGGTTGACCAACTTCTTCAACAAAGAATTGAAATAATGCCCGAAAGAGTACGTAAGCCTGAGTGGCTCAAAATAAGCATCGGTGCCAACGAGCGCTATACCGAGACCAAACGCATTGTCGAATCGCATTGCCTACATACCATCTGTAGCAGCGGCCGTTGCCCCAATATGGGGGAATGTTGGGGGAAAGGCACCGCAACCTTCATGATTGGGGGAAATATCTGCACCCGGTGCTGTAAGTTCTGCAACACGGCAAGCGGGAAGCCCTTACCACTGGATGCCGATGAGCCTACACATGTGGCAGAGTCCATTGCCTTGATGAAACTCTCCCATGCAGTCGTCACCTCCGTAGACCGTGACGACCTGCCCGACTTAGGCGCGTCGCACTGGGTACGTACCATCCGGGAAATCAAGCGGCTCAACCCTGACACCACCGTCGAAGTGCTGATTCCCGACTTCCAGGGAAGAAAGGAACTCGTGGCACAAGTCATCGATGCACAACCGGAAATCATTTCGCACAACATGGAGACTGTCCGTCGCATCAGCCCCCTCGTACGCAGTGCCGCCAAGTATGAGACAAGCCTGGAAGTGTTGCGGCAGATTGCAGAAAGCAATACTACCACCAAGTCCGGCATTATGGTGGGATTGGGCGAGACTCCGGAAGAAGTGGAAGAACTGATGGACGACCTTCGCCGGGTGGGCTGCCACATACTGACCATAGGGCAATACCTTCAACCCACACACAAACATTATCCGGTAGCAGCATATATTACTCCCAAACAATTTGCACTCTACAGAGAGAAAGGATTGGAAAAAGGGTTTCAGCAAGTGGAAAGCGCTCCATTGGTACGCTCCTCTTATCATGCGGAAAAACAGATCCATTTTATACAAAAAAGAAGTAAAATAGGAAACATTTAAATTTCCCAGTTGTTATGATGTAAACGACAAAATCATAATACGGATAATGAGCCATCAAAGAATTCTATCATCAAGATTCAATATGTCGCTGGGATTCATCCCCGTTATAATATCCATCATATTATGCGAGTTTATAACGCAGGACATGTCCATCTACATCGGTGCAGGTGTAGGACTCTTGTTTAGCATCTATTCGGTGAGGCATAGAGGAACGCATGTTCCGCAAATCATACTTTACTGTACTACCGGAATGTTACTGCTGTTATCGGTAACAACCCTATTCCTCGTAAACTACTGTCCCCGTTTCATGCTTCCGTTCACGCTGGAAATCAGTGCCATCATCCCCCCGTTCATCATCTACCTCAATAGGAGAAGATTTCTGGACTACCACATGTCCCAGACACAGAAATGCTGTAAGCAGCTTTTTGCACAAGGGGCAGAAGCCGCCATCGTATCCGCACGCGTGATCCTTATCATAAGCCTGCTGCATTTTCTGATTATCTTCCTTGCTATTTTAATCAGCCATCCTTTGGGAAGCACCACACGCTATATTCTATTCCATGTAGCTCCCCCCCTCGTCTTCATTTCAGGCATTCTGTTCAACCAGTTCGGTATCTTCTATTTCAATATAGTGATGAACCACACGGTTTTCGTACCGATAGTCAACACCAAAGGAGATGTCATGGGGAAAGCCATCGCCTCAGAAGCCATCAACCGGAAAAACGACTATATCAATCCGGTCATCCGGATTGCCGTTGCCTCACACGGCATGCTGTTTCTCCTCCCCCGCCCCAAATGCAACGTTTTCGAGAAAGACAAAATCGACTTGCTGATGGAGGGTTACCTGATATATGGAGAAACATTGGAACAAGGTGCACACAGAATTTTACGGCAAACGCTTCCCACCGCCCCATTAGACCATTTGCACTTCAACTTCATGTATCATTTTGAGAATGAAGCCACCAACCGCCTGGTCTATCTCTTCACGCTAGACCTGGACGATGACTCCATCTTATGCAATAAGAATTTCAAGGGCGGAAAACTATGGACGTTCCAGCAAATAGAACACAACCTGGGACGGAACTTCTTCAGCAGTTGCCTGGAATATGAATTCGAGCACCTGGAAGCTATTATTTATACAAGAGAAAAATACAAGGAATCTTAGAAAGGTCGGGAGTCTTGCCCTGCCACTCCCTCACGGTCTTGGTTTTGATATACTCCCCTTCACAAGTAATGTTCGCCGCAATGCAGAGCTTGGTCTGCGGACGGCAGTTATGAAGAATATCCTCTATCATCTTATTATTGCGATAAGGCGTTTCAATGAAAAGCTGAGTCTGATGTTCATTATAGACGCGTTGTTCCAGCATTTTCAGCTTTTTGGCACGCTCTGCCGGTTCAATGGGAAGATAACCGTGGAAGGCAAAGCTCTGTCCGTTGAAGCCGGAACCCATGACAGAGAGGATAATGGAAGAGGGTCCCACCAAGGGGACCACTCTTAAGTTTTTCCGTTGTGCAATAGCCACTACGTCCGCTCCCGGGTCGGCCACAGCCGGACAACCGGCTTCGGAGATTACGCCCATCGGCTGCCCCTCCACCAGCGGCTTCAGATAGCCGGAGATGTCTTCGGGCGACGTATGCTTGTTCAACGTATAGAATGTCAGCGCATCAATATCTATTCCCTTGTCCACCTTCTTCAGAAACCGGCGTGCCGAACGCACATCCTCCACGATGAAATGGCGGATTCCCAGTATTATCTCCTTGTTATAAGGAGGCAACACCGTTTCAATGGGCGTATCGCCCAAGGTGACCGGCAAAAGATAAAGTGCGAGTTCCATTAGCCGTAGATGATATTTCCGTTTTCGTCCTTATACTCATCCAGTCCCTTCTCGTAAGTAGCCATGGCGCGAAGACTCATACCTACGCTGGAGAAACCTCCATCGTGGAACAAGTTCTGCATAGTGACCTTGCGGGTGAGGTCGGAAAACATCACGATACAGTAGTCTGCACACTCGTCGGCAGAAGCATTGCCCAGAGGAGACATGCGGTTGGCGAAGTCGAACAGCTTGTCCATACCCTTCACACCGGAACCGGCAGTGGTCATCGTAGGAGACTGGGAAATGGTGTTGACACGTACATGGTGTTCGCGTCCGTAGATGTAACCGAAACTGCGGGCAATGGATTCCAGCAGTGCCTTGGCATCTGCCATATCGTTGTAACCGTAGAACGTACGTTGCGCAGCCACATAACTCAGAGCCAGGATTGAACCGTAGTCGGCAATGGCGTTGAGCTTCTTGGCAGCTTGTATCATCTTGTGGAAAGAGACAGCGGAAATATCCAGCGTCTTTTCCAACATATCGTAATCCAAATCATCATATGTACGTTTCTTACGCACATTGGGAGACATACCAATGGAGTGCAGCACAAAGTCGACCGGGCCACCCAATACTTCCATAGAGCGTTTGAATACATTTTCCAAATCTTCTACACTTGTAGCATCTGCAGGAATCACCTCGCAGTTCAGTTTCTCCGAAAGAGCGGACACTTCGCCCATACGGACGGCAACCGGCGTATTCGACAAAGTGATGGCTGCACCTTCTTCTACTGCTTTTTCTGCTACTTTCCAGGCAATGGACTGCTCATTC
>ENA-OYDC01000022-OYDC01000022.1-human-gut-metagenome-genome-assembly--contig:-NODE-22-length-43894-cov-7.837473_pt1 | contig 43894 bp, 28 predicted proteins | sample MGYA00243685_ERZ652898 | MGnify/ENA primary metagenome ERZ652898 (study PRJEB26926, sample SAMN06164546) | human gut metagenome | biome: ENVO:00009003; feature: ENVO:2100002; material: ENVO:00002003...
CGAGATGTAGCTCCGTCTCGTGGGCTCGGAGATGTGTATAAGAGACAGTATCAATTCAGGGCAGGAAAGGAGAGGAGCTTATGCCATATATACCACCTCAGGTTGTGCAGGAAGTAAAGAGAATAGACTTGCTGACGTATCTGAAAAATTATGAACCTTATGAGTTGGTTCACTTTTCCGGTGACACTTATACCACCAGAACGCATGACAGTTTGAAGATATCTAATGGTAAATGGATGTGGTGGAGTAGAGGAATTGGTGGCAGGTCAGCACTGGATTATCTGATTAAAGTAAAAGATTACAGCTTTTTGGAGGCGGTTGAATTGCTTGCAGGACAGGCAAATATTCAACCGCCTCTTTCTGTATCTGAGCAGCTTCCAGTGGAAAAACATCTGCTGTTACCAAAAGAAAATCGGTATCACACAAATGTGTTCAGTTATCTTACTGGACGGGGAATTGACAATGATATTGTTCGATTCTGTATAGAAACTGGAAGAATTTATGAGAGTGCGTATCATCATAATGCAGTTTTTGTTGGTATGGATCAACAGGGAAAACCACAATATGCAGCACTTCGTGGAATCAATACAGATTTTATTGGAGAAGCAAATGGAAGTGATAAGAATTATTCTTTTTTAATTCCGGCAGAGAAAATGAGTGATAAAGTGCATGTATTTGAATCGGCTATTGACCTGTTATCTTATGCAACGATGCAGAAATTGGACGGGAAAGAGTGGCGGACGGAGCATTTATTGTCGTTGGCGGGTGTGTATCAACCTGCAAAAGAGATAGAAAGAAGCAAAGTCCCAGCGGCATTGACACGATTTTTGAAGGAACATTCGGATGTAAAAGAGATTGTATTACATTTGGATAATGACCGTACCGGAAGACTTGCAACAAAAGCAATCCAAACAGTTGTACCCAAAAAATATCGTGTGAAAGACCAACCACCAACGAAAGGCAAGGACTGTAATGATATGTTGTGCCTGAGATTAAATCTTGGATTAACAAGGCGGGAGAAGTCAAAAAATCAGAAAAGCAACCGTCCATGGGAACGCTGAGCAGGAAGAAAGGAGACGGAATTACATGAAAATAGTGAAGTATGAGCTGTCATTGGTTCAGAAAAAAGAGTTGATTTTAATGATGGAAGATGATGTGGACAGCGAAAATCTGTTGAAGATTTTTCTGGAAACACAGGTGAAAGAAGAAAAAGAACAGGACGGCTTGATTGGAATTATTGCTGAAAAGGTATCAGAAGAAAGCTGTACGGAGCAGTGTGAAAGCTGTCAAAAGTATTGTCCGGCGAGTGAAGAATGTATGGCAACTGATGAAAATGTACGCTGTACAGAGTGTGAATATTTGTGTAAAACTTGTGGGCGATGTGAACTAAAAGAGGAAAAAGACTTCGGACATGATTGCGGGCAGGAGTGCAAAGAATGTGGATTTGCTTGTACAAAATGTGGTTGTTGTACAAATCCAATGTTGGAATTACAGCCAGGAAAGCATTTGTTTTTCGGAAGGTAAATTCTTTGGTACCCGGAGCAACGAGACGGGTGCAGAAGAATACACAATACCAGCAAGCAACGCCTTTGGATTGCCACACAGGTTTCCTGTCTGTCAGTCTAGCGGCAGCTTGTCAGGGAGAATCCCTGAAACCCTTAGAAAAATTTACAATATGGAGAAACAGGAGACATGAAGAAAATGATTTTATTTGTTGCAGGAATATTTGTAGGAAGTGCGGTCGGTGTAATTGCAATGTGCATTTTACAGGTGAACAGAAAATAAGTGAAGGAGAAAGAAAATGGCAAGTATTGATTTGACAATTAGAAATAAGAAAAAAGAAGCAAAACGTTATGAAGCGTATTTAAAGAAGTTGGGCAAAAAGAAAGTGGAACAGAAGAAAGGGGAACAGAAGAAATGATAGCAGAAAAAGTATTTGCGGAAGGAGTGGCAAAGGATATTCGTAATTATCTTCCACCAGAGTACGAAGATGCAGATTTTCAGGTCGTGCAGAAAAATAAAAATAATGGAATTCAGTTAATAGGAGTACAGGTAAATCTTCCGGAAAGAAATGCAAGTCCGATTATTTATATGGAACAATTCTTTGATGAAATCCGACAAGGGGAACCTGTTGAGCGTGTAATGAACAGGATTGCAAGTTGTATAGAGAAATCGAGCCGGGCTCCATTTATGAATAGCGGGATTGATCTGACAAACTATGATTCGTTAAAAGAGCATCTGGCAATTAAACTTGTGAACACACAGGCAAATCGAAAGATGCTGCAGGAAATGCCTCATGAAAATATTGAAGATTTATCTGCTATCTGCTATGTGGATTTCCCAGTAGATTCTAGAGAAGGAAAAGCGACTATGGAGATAAGAAATCAATATCTCAGTATTTGGAATATTGATGAAAAAGCGTTGTTTCAACAGGCAAGGGCAAACACACAGCCGATAAATACACCAGTTCTTCAGACAATGTTTGGAACATGGAAAAGCCTTTTTGATGAAGACGCATGTGTAAAGAATCTATTAGATGAGAATACAACGGAATTTGGACTTAGTTCGCATGAAACAGCCTATGTACTTACGAATATGGAAAATCAGTATGGAGCATCTATGATTACTCAACCAGAGGTTTTAAATAAACTCAATCAGCTTTTTCCAGAAGGATTTTATGTTCTTCCGTCATCAGTCCATGAAGTTTTGATTGTACCGGATAATGGCGAAGTTGAACCAAGAAGATTGGGCGAAATGGTGCGGGAAGTAAACCGGGCAGAGGTTAAGCGTGAGGAGGTTCTCTCAGACAGAGTTTACAGATACGATAAAGAAAAACACCAGATTCGCCAGGAACCAGATTCTATACAGAAAGCAAAGGAGATGGAGCGTTGAGAAAACGTAATGTAGCAATTCTTTTTCGGTTGAACAAAAAGGAAGCCGAGGCATTGGATAAGAAAGTAAAGAAAAGCGGACTGAACCGAGAAGCGTACCTGAGACAGTTAATCTCCGGTGTTGTTCCCAAAGATGCACCGCCGCCAGATTATTATTCTATGATGCGGGAACTTCACAAAATTGGAAATAACTTAAATCAGATTGCACAGAAAGCACATGTGTTAAATGTGGTAGATGTGCAGCGATACGATCAGGAAGTGCAGAAGTTCAATGAAGCAGTCCGTAAGATTACAGAAGCAGTAATACTTCCGGAGAAAAACGAATCATGGCAGTGACATCAATCTGGAGTATCAAAGGTTGGATAGGAAAAGTAATTAAGTATGCGGAGAACCCGGACAAGACGAAAGAGAACAATGAAGGGCAGATATCTGAGAATCAATCACAATCCACACAGGGATTAGAGGATGTAATTACCTATGCGGTGAATACTGAAAAGACCAGACGGGGACAATCTGAATCTATGGAAAGGGAACTTGTCGGAGAATCGGAAGAACTGATGGAACAGTATGTATCTGGAGTTAATTGTGCACCGACAACCGCCAGAGAAGAAATGATCGCAGTCAAAAAGCGTTTTGGAAAAGAGGACGGAATTGTTGCATTTCATGGATACCAGTCTTTTGCACCGGGAGAATGTAATCCGGCAATGGCACATGAGATCGGAAAGAAGCTGGCAGAAGAATTGTGGGGCAGTCAGTATCAGGTATTGATTGCAACCCATTTGGATAAGGCAAATCATCTGCACAATCATTTTGTGGTGAACTCAGTTTCATTCCTTGACGGAAAAAGATACCACAGGACAAATCAGGATTATCGTGATATGCGAATGGTGTCGGACCGTTTATGTAAAGAATATCAGCTATCGGTTGTGCAACAGCCAGAACAGGGAAAAGGAAAACATTATGTCGAGTGGCAGGCAGAACAGGAAGGAAAGCCGAGTTATCACAGCATGGTAAAAGCAGATGTTGATGAAGCAATCCGAAAAGCGAGGACTGAAAAACAGTTCTTTTTTTATTTGCGGGAAAAAGGATATTCTTTTAAGTTCGGGAAAGACATTACCATTCGCCCGGAAGGGCGGGAGCGAGGTCTGAAGCTAAAGCGGAATTTTGGAGAGAATTATTCACTGGAAGCAATCCGGGTTCGAATTCTGGAAGAAAATGAATTACTCGCCGAGAAAAAACTTCCGATTCTAGGGCATTACCGGATTCGAATATCCGGGAATTCCTATCAGCCAAGGAAGATTGGAGGACTTCGGGGATTATATTTACATTATTGTTATCTTTTGGGAATCCTGCCAAAGATCCACCCGTCAATATCTTCCAAACAAGTGCATGTCTTGCTCCGGGAGGATTTGTTAAAACTGAATACTATTTCAAAAGAGGCGAAGCTACTCTGCCATTATCACATAGATACTGCAGAGAAGCTTTTTCCATTGAAAGAAAGGTTGCAGAAGAAAATGGAGCAGTGCGTGGAGGAACGGAAGCACCTGCGTTATAAGATCCGGGCGGACAGACCGGAAGAAGAAATACAGGACCTGAAAGAACAGATAAAAGATCTGACAGAAGAAATTGGAACGCTCAGAAAGGAGGTGGTGCTTTGCGATGGGATTGCCGCACGTTCCAAGGTGATTGAAGAAAAATTTAAGATGGTGCGGGAAGAAAAAGAGAAGAAGGAGGAACAAAGCCATGAACACATCAGGCGAAGCCGCTGACCAGGTGGTACGAATGTCTCTGGAAGTCGGTGAAGCTGCATTGAAAATCAGCGGTACAGGTGCGAAGCATCTGGCAGTGATGTTGTATGCAGTCTTAAAAGAGAAGAAAAAGACAAAAGGCAGGGCAAGACTTGAGACACTGGTCAAATCGGGTAGACCACTGACGGTGTTTTCAGTGAAAGAAAGTGACCTGAAGCAGTTTGTGCAGGAAGCAAAACGATATGGCGTGTTGTATTGTGCAGTCCGAAATCCTAAAGGAAGCAGTGACGGACTGGTAGATGTGATTGTAAAGGAAGAAGATGCACCAAGAATCAACCGTATCGTAGACAGATTCCAGTTCGCATCTGTTACAGAAGCGGCGAAGATTAAGACGGAAATTGAACGGACACGTGCAGAAAAAGCGAAAGCCGGAAAATCGGAGAAGCAGGAAAAGAAACCGGAAAAGGTACAGACTCAGCAGGAAAAACAGGGACAGGCGGAGCCGGAGAAAGATTATCCACAGAAATCCAAGGAGGATCAGCTTATGGACGAATTGTTAGGAGAGCCGGTGAAGAAAGAGGGTAAGGAGCAAAACCCCTCTTTGGCAAAGACAACCAAATCCCGTCTGTTCGAGCCTACCTCAAAGAAGCAAGAGAAAACCGCAGAGGGTACTTCTAAGTTATACGCTCCGGAAAAACCAGAGAGACCATCGGTCAGAAAGGAACTTCGGGAGATACAGAATGCAAGGAAGAAAGAAGCGGAGCGGCGTGAGCATAGAAATGATCCGGTGAGAAATCAGGGCAATAAAGACCGGAATCAGATTCGCCACCAACAGCCACAACAGAAACGAAAACCAAGAAAAGGGAAAGAGAGGTAAATTTTATGGATAACAGTTTTGATTCTTTATTAAATGTATCTGCCGTACCACAGGACGATAAGGTACAGGCATTTATCGCAGAGAGTAAGAATAACCGGAATCGTTGCTATGAGTTGTCAGAACAGGTAACCGCACAGGTAGCGACAGACGGTCAGATGTTCCAGAAATATCTGGACGTGCAGAGTACCTTTGACCGTTATACGGCAAATAATGCACTTCTGATTCTTGCACAGAGACCAGATGCACAGAGATTAGGGGATTATGGATATTGGAGAGACCATGGAACTTATGTAAAACGTATGGAGCGTCAAAATCCAATTTTGATCATGGAGCCGGGAAAGACTTATGAACGTGAAGACGGTTCGATAGGAACGTATTACAATGCCAAAAAGCTGTACGATATTTCTCAGACAACAATGAACGATAAAAGTATAGAAGAAGTTTCGTATGATGAAAGAAGTCTGATTCGGGCGTTGGTGAGTAATCCCCCGGCAAATATTGTCGTAGCAGAGCCAGATCAGATGCCTGATAACAAAGGGGCATATTTTGAACCGGAAGAAAATTGTATTTATGTGAGAAAAGGTATGGACGCACAGGAAATTTTTCAAAGTCTTGTACCGGAACTGGTATTTGCAGGATATGCAGAAGGTAATCCTGACTATGACAGGAGTGAAGATGCATTCCACGCATATTGTGCGACGTATATGTTGTCTAAAAAGTATGGAATGGATATCAGCCAATTTGATTTTACTCATGCACCAGAGTTTTTTGAAAATATGGAACCACAGGAGGTAAGAGGAGAGCTTTCTAAAGCAAGAGATGCAGCTAATGCAATATCAGGAAGAATGACGAGAGTGTTAGAGCAGGACAAAAATCTGAATCAGCGTCAGCAGGAAAAGAGCGAGGTTGAACAGAAGGAATCTGAAGTTAAAACAGGTGAACAGAAAACTCAAGAGCATGATAGAGGTGAAGCACGCTAGAAAAATCAGGGAAAGGAGAATGCAAAATGAGCAGTGATACGATCACGTTAGAACTGGATAAATATGAGAGCGGTGTGGTGTTCCATTCCCTGAAAGATAAGCGGAATCAGATGCTGAAAGAGGGAAAGGATACGGAGCTTGTCGATAATGTTCTGATGAAAGTGATAGAGAAAATCGAAGTACCGCCGGAGAAGGAAAAGCGAGGACGCAGAAGCCATGAAGAACGATGATGAGCAGAGTGGTCTGATACTGGCAGTAATTGGAATTATCCCGGTTATCTGGTTTGCGTTACTTGTCGCACCTTATCTTTCGTCTGGTCTTATGGGGATTCTGGAAGGAGTCCCGGAAGCAATGAACCACCCGTTTTCGATTCAGTTATGTGGGGACAGTGTAAAAACTGTCCTTATTTTTTTGCTGTCTTACGCCATGGGAATCGGGATTTATATTTCTACTAGGAAGCATTACCGACGAGGCGAAGAACATGGCTCTGCCAAATGGGGAAATGTGAAAAAAATCAATCGCAGATACAGGGAGAAGCGATTTACAAAAAATAAGTTGCTGACCATGCATGTACGAATCAGCTACAATATGCGGAAACATTTGCGAAATGTATTGACGGTTGTGATTGGCGGTTCCGGTTCAGGAAAGACCAGATTTTTTGCAAAGCCGAATCTGATGCAGGCTAATACCTCTTTTGTGGTTTTAGATCCAAAAGGAGAGAACTTGCGGGACACTGGGTATCTTCTGGAAGAAAAAGGATATGAGGTAAGAGTGCTTGACCTGATCAATATGGAAAAGAGCCATTGCTATAACCCGTTTGTATATCTGAAGGATGATAACGATGTGCAGAGACTGGTGACGAACCTGTTCAAAGCGACTACACCAAAAGGCAGTCAGTCCAACGATCCATTTTGGGATACCGCAGCTTCCATGTTGTTACTGGCACTGATTTTCTATCTGAGATATGAAGCACCAGAGGAGGAGCAGAATTTCCCGATGGTAATGGAAATGCTTCGTGCCGGAGAAGTCAGAGAGGACGATGACCAGTACCAGTCACCGCTTGATGAATTGTTTGAGCGGTTGGAAATGAAGAACCCGGAACATATCGCAGTAAAGTATTACAAAGATTATCACTCTGGTAGTGCCAAGACATTAAAATCCATTCAAATCACATTAGCCGCAAGACTTGAGAAATTCAACTTATCCAGTCTGGCAGCACTGACTGCAACAGATGATTTAGACCTGCCATCACTGGGAGAGCGGAAAGTGGCTTTATTTGCGTTAATCCCGGACAACGACACCAGTTACAACTTTCTGGTGTCAATTTTATATACCCAGTTATTTCAGCAGTTGTTCTATCTGGCAGACCATAAATATGGTGGAAGACTTCCAGTTCATGTGCATTTCCTCATGGACGAATTTGCAAATGGTGTGACACGTTCTACGCCTAAAACGGTGGGAATAACCGACAAAAGCGTAGCCTAAAGTCACAAACAATTAAATAAATGTGGTTTTAGAGAACTGCATAACTGAAATCTCAAATGACGGGGTAACGCCCTGAAGGGGATTCACTAATACTCCGAATAGCGTCAGCCGAATACAGACGGTTGGGGTTATAAGCTCGGGGAAGTCGTGCGAAGCACACCCTAACGCTTAATGGCGAGGAAAGATTCGTAGAGGTACGGGTTGTGTGTGACAGTGCGGGTGGGGTTGCCATATGGTTAGAATGACCAAAAAGGCGGTCTGACAAAGATTCCGAATGTACGGCTCTAAACGAATGGCTTGCAGAAATGCAAGTGTACCAATGGGTACGCAAGCGGGGCAAAGTAAAAGTTGTTAGTATGAAATGCCCTCTGTGTTTACAGGACACAGGTATCTTGAGGGATTCGCTCGAAGATAATGCTTGCAGGGCTAAAGGAACGACCTAAGTGGCAACAATCCTAAGTTATGCGGAACGTGGAAAGCAGCCAATACGGGAGCTGACTGTATCAGCGGAAAAAGTACCGTAGTTGTATCGAAAAGGAAAGGGATTGAAAGAGCCTTTCTATAATAAGTGCATTAGTGGCTGTGAGAGTAGAGGCACAGTACCTGTGAAGCCGTAACAATAAGCGGTGGAGGGATAGCCTCAAGCCGATACTAAGATTTTCTTTCATGCCTATATAGTAATCACCAAAATGGAGATTTTCATAGCTGTCGTGGTGCGACTAAGAAAAAATCATTCTCTGATAAGGAGCTGGTTACTATGGCAAAACGAATTGTAAACAAAGCAGAGCGAAATGCAGAAAGGTATGACGCTAAAGAAACAGGCTACCGATTATTTGAGGACAGCCAGAATGGAAAGACATTTGACAGGCTCATGCCGTTGATTGTGTCAGAGCAGAATATCATACTTGCATATCGAAATATCTGTAAAAACAGTGGGAGCAAAACTCCCGGCACAGATGGGAAAACGATTGTAGCGATACAGTCACTGCCCATCGAATCGGTCATTAAAACCGTCAGAAATAAGTTGAACTATTATCAGCCAAAAAAGGTTAGACGAGTTGAAATCCCGAAAGACAACGGAAAAACCCGCCCATTAGGGATTCCGAGTATTTGGGACAGACTGATACAACAGTGTATCTTACAGATACTGGAGCCGATTTGTGAAGCGAAATTTCATGAGCGGAACAATGGTTTCAGACCATATCGGTCAACGCAGAATGCAATCGCACAATGCTATAAAATGGCACAGTTGCAGAATCTGCACTTTGTAGTAGATGTAGACATTGTTGGCTTCTTTGATAATATCGACCACAGTAAGTTGATTCGGCAGTTGTGGGGAATCGGCATACAGGACAGAAAGCTGATTATGATAATCAAGCAGATGCTGAAAGCGGAAATCCTGTTCAATGACATTATAATCACTCCCGAAACGGGTACACCACAGGGGGGATTCTATCCCCACTTCTCGCAAATGTTGTATTGAATGAACTGGACTGGTGGATTGCCAGTCAGTGGGAAATGTTCAAAATCAAAGAGGGTAAAACAGGTTTAGAGTTTAACAAGACTGATAAAGAGGGAAACGTCCTCACAGTAGACAGAACGCAGAAATGGAATAAGCTGAGAGCAAAAACCGATTTGAAAGAAATGTATATCGTAAGGTATGCAGATGATTTTAAGCTATTCTGTCGGGATTATGCAACGGCGAAAAAGGTAATGTGTGCCACAAAACTCTGGTTGGCAGAAAATCTGCATTTACAGACCAGTGGAGAAAAGTCGGGTATCACAAACTTGCGGAAGAATTACACTACTTTCCTCGGTATCAAATTTAAGGTTGTACCAAAAGGCAGTAAGTGGGTAATACGTTCCCACATGGCAGACAAGAGTAAAGCAAAGGTCATTAAAAAGCTAAGTGACGTTTGGAAAGACATAAAGAATCCGAGCAAACAAAGCGAGATAGACCGAAATATAAGTCTTTATAATGCAATGGTTATGGGAATGCACAACTATTACTGTATGGCAACTATGGTATCAGCAGACTTTGCGGAAATCGCCTTTAAAGTAACGGGAAAAAGTAACGGCATGAATCATAATAACCGCTGTTACCCCATAGAACGTCAAGGCGAGATAACCAGCAAGTTTATTCAGGAAAAGTATGGAAAGTCTAAGCAGTTCCGATGGATAAAGGGAAGAATGATTATCCCTGTTGGATATGTGGCTTATGAATACCCCAAATATAAAAGGCGTGAAGTCAATAAATATGTGAGGAAGTATTCAGACATCGAAAACTGTATCAGCTACGATGTTATGAAATACATGATGGAAAATGCACATCTCTACCCTACGTTGGAGATGGCAGACAACGCTCTTTCGAGATATATCGCACAAAAAGGCAAATGTGCGGTAACGCACAATGCCCTGTCAATATCAGATATGGTATGTGTGCATATCAAACCATGTAAGGGAGAGCGAAACGACACTTACAGGAATTTGATTATCCTGTCAAAAGAGGTGTCAGAACTGGTTGGGGCAACGAATCCTGTAAAAATTGGAAAGTTGCTTAAAGACTTACAGTTGACCGAAGAAATGAAAGATAAAATCAATAAACTCCGAAAACACAGAGAGTTGGAGGAAATACAATTCGAGGACTATATAGGCACTAAAAAGTAATCTTAGTCGGTGGAACGCCGTGTGATGGGAAACTATCACGCACGGTGTGGAGCGGGGGAAAAGCCCGAGGTGGAAACGCCAGAGGCTTACCTATCGCTATTCGGACAAATTCCTCAGTTTGACAAGCTGATTGCAACTATCCGAAGCAGGGAAATCTCTGCTTCTATTATTTTGCAGTCACAGAGCCAGTTAAAGGCAATGTACAAAGATAGCGCAGATACGATTCTGGGCAACTGTGATACTACGCTTTTCCTTGGTGGCAAAGAGAAAACTACCTTAAAGGAAATGAGCGAGCTTCTGGGGAAGGAAACTATTGACCTGTATAACACTTCGGAGACGAGGAGTAATCAGAAATCCTTTGGACTGAATTATCAGAAAACGGGCAAACAGCTGATGACAGAAGATGAGATTGCAGTCATGGATGGCGGAAAATGTATCCTGCAGATTCGTGGTGCCAGACCATTCTTTTCGGACAAATATGATATCACGAAACACAAAAATTATCGGTATCTTGCAGATGAAAATGAGAAAAACCGATACAAAGTAGAAAAAGAGTTAAATCCGCAGTACACACCGAAACCTGAAGAAGAGGTGGAGGTAATTCAAGTAGATCTGTCGAAGTAACCTTGGGAATGAACGGAAAATAATGAGGAAAGGAATAACTGACATTAGGTGCGCCGGCTTTTTAGTCGGTGTTTTTTCATTCCCGTAAACACCTGAAAGAAGTCAGTTTTGGTGAATGTATATGGCATTTTTTAGCAGTGCAATTACAACTTTAAAAACTCTTGTAGTCGCAATCGGCGCAGGTCTTGGCGTGTGGGGTGTCGTAAACCTTCTGGAAGGATATGGAAACGACAATCCCGGCGCTAAGAGCCAGGGCATCAAACAGCTGATGGCTGGTGCCGGAATCATGCTGCTGGGAACTACCCTGATTCCACAGCTGGCAACCCTGTTCTCTTAAGAGGAGTGGTAGATGAACACCATCATTGAGAGAATTACGGAAGCGATAAAGGATATCCTGATCGGACTTATCAAGTCAAGTTTGGATAACATGTTCACGTCTGTCAATGAGCAGGTGGGAACCATAGCCGGGCAGGTGAGACAGACACCGCAGGGATGGAATGCAGGGATTTTTAATCTGATTCAGAATTTATCCCAAACGGTGATTGTCCCCCTTGCGGGACTGATCATCACCTTTGTCCTGTGCTATGAACTGATTACGATGGTAACACAGAAAAACAATTTCCATGAATTTGAGACTTATAACATTTTCCTCTGGATCTTCAAAGCGTATGTAGCCATTTATCTGGTGACAAATACGTTCAATATCACGATGGCGGTCTTTGATGTTGGCCAGCATGTGGTCAACAATGCCGCCGGGGTGATATCAGGAAACACTGCGGTGGATGCAACAGAAGCAATTTCAAGGATTGTGGATGCCCTGGAGGATATGGAGTTAGGGGATTTGTTCCTTCTATCCATGGAAACGATGTTGATCAGTGTTACCATGCACATTCTGTCAATTATCATTACGGTAATCTTGTACGGAAGAATGATAGAAATTTACCTTTATACTTCCATAGCACCAATTCCGTTTGCCACCATGACCAATAAGGAATGGGGCAATATCGGAAACAACTATTTAAAAGGCTTGTTCGCACTGGCATTTCAGGGATTCTTCATGATGGTCTGTGTTGGAATTTATGCAGTTTTAGTAAATGCAATGACCATATCCAGTGACCTTCATGCAGCAATGTTTTCAGTAGCGGCTTATACCGTGATTCTTGCATTTTCATTATTCAAGACCGGAAGCCTTAGCAAATCAATATTCAATGCCCATTAGCGGGCAGGAAAGGAGCGCATACCATGGCGTATGTACCAGTACCAAAAGACCTTACCAAGGTCAAAACAAAAGTAGCGTTAAATCTGACAAAACGGCAGCTGATTTTCTTTTCACTTGCCGCAGTAGTGGGAATTCCGTTTTATCTGGTCATGAGAAAACCCATCGGTTCCAGTATCGCTGCTATTCTGATGGTAACGATCATGCTTCCGTTTTTCTTCATGGCAATGTATGAAAAAGATGGACTTCCCTTTGAAAAAGTGGTGGCAAATATCATTCGACAGAAGTTTATCTGTCCAGCGGTAAGACCATATAAGACAGAAAATTTTTATCAGGAGATTTCCACCCTTGTAAAAAAGGAGGGTGTGCCGAATGGCAAAAAAGACAAAGCAGGAGGCTCAGCAGGAGCGTCTGTCCCTGGCGGAAAAAAGAAACCGTCAGGAAAGAAGAAACAAAAAAAGCAGAAAAGAAAGAGAACAGGAAAAGCGTAAGAAGAAGCAGGAACGGGATCGCAGGAAACAGAAAAACATTCCTACAACTGCACAGCAGAGCATTCCGTATATTCGGATGCTGCAGGATGGTATCTGCCAGGTGACAAAGACCTTTTTCTCTAAGACGATTCAGTTTTATGATATCAATTATCAGCTGGCTTTAAACGAGGATAAGACCACGATATTTGAGAATTACTGTGATTTCTTAAATTACTTTGATTCTTCTATCAGTGTGCAGCTGTCCTTTATCAATCAGCAGGTGGATGTGGCAGAATTTGAGAAAAGCATTGACATTCCGGATCAGAACGATGACTTCAATGCCATTCGTGAAGAGTACCGTACTATGTTGAAAAATCAGCTTTCCAAAGGAAATAATGGTCTGGTAAAGACAAAGTATATCACTTTTGGAATCGAAGCAGAAAGCCTGAAGGTGGCAAGACCAAGGCTTGAAAGAATCGAAACAGATATCTTAAACAACTTTAAGGTTCTGGGAGCACAGGCACATTCACTAAATGGTCTGGAAAGGCTGGAGATTCTGTATCATGTGTTTAACCAGGATCGGATCGAACCATTTAAGTTCCAGTATAAGATGCTGCCGGAAACCGGATTAAAGACCAAAGATTTTATTGCACCGGCTTCCTTTAACTTTTCCAAGAATCAGACATTTATGATGGGAAGAACGATGGGGAGTGTGAGTTACCTGCAGATTCTTGCACCGGAGCTGACAGACCGGATGCTTGCAGACTTCCTGGATGTGGATGACAGCATCAATGTCAACATTCATATCCAGTCTATTGATCAGAGTTCAGCGATCAAAATGATCAAGAGTAAGATTTCAGATTTGGATAAGATGAAGATTGAGGAGCAAAAACGGGCTGTACGTTCCGGTTATGATATGGATGTGCTTCCATCGGACCTTGTGACTTATGGAGAAGAGGCGAAGAACCTGCTGGAAGATCTGCAGTCCAGAAATGAGCGAATGTTCCTTGTAACAGTTCTGGTAATGAATACCGCAAAGAAGCGTCAGAAGCTGGATAATAATATTTTCCAGGTACAGGGAATCGCACAGAAATATAACTGTTCTTTAAAACAGCTGGATTATCAGCAGGAAGCAGCACTTATGTCCTGTATTCCGCTGGGAGTCAATCGAATTGAAATTCAGAGAGGGCTTACCACATCTTCAACAGCGATCTTCGTGCCATTTACGACACAGGAACTGTTTCAGGAAGGGGAAGCTCTTTATTATGGATTGAATGCATTATCCAACAACATGATCATGGTTGATCGGAAACGTCTGAAGAACCCGAATGGACTGATTCTTGGTACACCAGGTTCCGGTAAGTCCTTCTCAGCAAAGAGAGAGATTACAAACTGCTTTTTGATTACGGAGGACGATATCATCATCTGCGATCCAGAAGCCGAGTATTCTCCATTGGTACAGGCACTGCATGGGCAGGTGGTGAAGGTTTCACCGGTATCAGACCAGTATATCAATCCAATGGATCTGAACCTGAATTATTCCGAGGAAGATAATCCACTGTCACTGAAAGCAGATTTTATTCTGTCTTTGTGTGAGTTGATTGTTGGAGGAAAGAATGGACTGGAGCCGGTAGAAAAGACCATCATTGACCGTTGTGTGCGGTTAGTATATCAGGAATATCTTGCCGATCCAATGCCGGAGAAGATGCCAATCCTGGAGGATTTATATAATCTGTTGCGGAAACAGGAAGAGCCGGAATCACAGCGTCTTGCAACTTCATTGGAGATTTATGTTACAGGCTCCCTGAATGTATTTAATCATCGCACAAATGTAGATATCAACAATCGTATCGTTTGTTTTGATATCAAGGAACTTGGTAAGCAGTTGAAAAAGATTGGGATGCTTGTCATTCAGGATCAGGTCTGGAACAGGGTAACAATGAACCGTTCTGCTCATAAGTCCACCAGATACTATGTGGATGAGTTCCATCTTCTTTTGAAGGAAGAGCAGACCGCAGCTTATAGTGTGGAGATATGGAAGAGATTTCGTAAATGGGGTGGTATTCCAACTGGAATCACCCAGAATATAAAAGATTTATTGTCTTCCAGGGAGATAGAGAATATATTTGGTGCGACACGTTGACGCACAAACATCGCTCTATGAGGGTAAAACTTCATGGACTTATGGCCATGCGATGCTAAAATCGTCGGACTTACCTTCTTACGAGGTAAGTAACAACTGATAATTCGAAAGGTAGAATGATGGGGTAACGCCTTGAAATGCCTTCTCTGATACTTCGACCGGCTCCGACTGTAATGGTTGGGGTCTGGAGCTCGATAAAGTCGGCGGAAGTCTGCCGAAACAGTGTAGAAATACAGCTGTCGAAAGTGCGGTAGAGGTACTGTATGCAGATGACACGTCTGGAGTCTATAAAATATCTATGGTGAGAATGTCCACGACGGACTGACGAAAACCGCGAATGTACGGGTCTAGATGTTTACCATATAGAAATGTATGGACACTTAATTGTGGGTCAGTGCGGTGTAGTAAGAATCGAAAATATGAAACTCCGTATTGTGTTACAGGCACAATCAAGCTGACAGGACTATAGCGGACACCTAAGGATATATGCACAGATAGAATTATCGGAACGTGGAAAGGTACAGAGTTGCTCATAAGCAATCTGCGGACGAATCATATAAGCCGCCTAATCTGTGCTGAAAAGCGAAGCTCGAACCTACGACAGCCCTACGAAAAAGGCGGGCTCGAGGAATGGGCTTTAGTCGGTTAGAAACAATTGTTGTCATTCAATCTTATAAGGATTACGAGTATGACAAAAAGGGACACTTTCCCAAGAAAGGAGAGTGATGCCTTATGACCATGAAAAAGAAAAAGCAACTGCTCTGTGAGGATAATCTGCGTCACAATGAGTATTACGGAATGCAGAATACGATTGATAATCTATACCAGGCAAGTTTGAACGGAGAAGTTTTTACAGATTTAATGTCTGTCATTCTTCAACGGGAAAACATTCTTCTAGCGTACAGAAATATCAAGAAAAATACGGGAAGTAAAACAAGTGGCACAGACAATCTCACAATCGAGGACATTGGAAGATGTTCCCCCGATGAGGTTGTTGAAAAAGTTAGATTTATTATTAATGGAAGTGAACATGGGTATCGCCCAAAACCTGTAAGGCGTAAGGAGATACCAAAACCATACGACCCAAGTAAAATGAGACCCTTAGGGATTCCGTGTATATGGGATAGACTTGTTCAACAATGTATCAAACAGGTATTGGAACCTGTTTGTGAGGCTAAGTTCAGCAAAAACAGCTATGGATTCAGACCGAACCATTCGGTTGAGAACGCTATAGCAAGAAGTTATCAGCTACTTCAACATGCCAATCTTCACTATGTCATTGAATTCGATATAAAAGGGTTCTTTGATAACGTGAATCATGCCAAGCTGATACGACAGATATGGGCTATGGGTATTCATGACAAGCAACTGATATTTGTCATAAGACGAATTCTCAAAGCACCAATCAAACTGGAAGATGGGACTTTTATCACACCCGACAAAGGAACCCCACAGGGAGGTATTATATCGCCACTTCTGGCTAATATCGTGCTTAACGAATTAGACCACTGGATAGAAAGTCAATGGCAATGGTGTCCGATTTGCAAACGGAATGCTAGACCTGAAAACGGCTTTCGACAGGCTAAGAAATCTAACCTGAAGGAAATGTTCATTGTTCGCTATGCAGATGATTTTCGAATCTTTTGTAGGACAAAGGACTCCGCTGAACGCACCAAATGTGCAGTCACTCTGTGGCTGAAAGAAAGGCTCAAACTGGAAATTTCTGAAAAGAAAACGAGGATTGTCAATGTAAGAAATCATTACTCTGATTTTCTCGGATTCAAAATGAAAGTTCACAGAAAAGGCAACAAACTCGTGGTTATATCTCATATCGCAGATAAAAATCTCGAGCACAAAAGGGAGAAGCTTAAAGAACAGGCAAAGAGAATCGTTCACCCTCGCAAAATATATGGCGAACAGGGGGAAATCAGACTCTATAACAGTATGGTTACTGGCATGCAGAATTATTACTGTATCGCCACACATGTTAATCATGATTGTGCTTCCCTAAACCGCACAGTCATGACCTTGCTGACAAACAGGCTTAGCACTCGCACAGGCAACCGTCTTGTGAAAACAGGGCGAGAGCTTACGGAGTTTGAAAAAGCCCGTTTTGGTAAATCCAAAATGATGCGATATGTCGCTGGTACGAATGAGCCCGTGTATCCAATAGGATACACACAGCACAAAAACCCGCTTTTCCGTAAGAAGAACTGGAATTATTACACTCCCGAAGGACGAGAAGGTATTCACAACTGTCTGAGAATCAACATCCCTATGATGTTGGCTCTCATGCGTCAACCAGCCTATTCCAATAGTGCGGAATACGCAGACAATCGAATATCTCTCTTCTCAGCCCAATGGGGAAAATGTGCTATAACAGGTGTTGAATTCTCCTCTGTTGGGGAAATTCATTGCCATCATAAGTTACCCCGACATTTAGGCGGTACGGATGCCTATGAGAATCTTATTCTCATAAAGAATTCCGTACATAAACTCATTCATGCTTCAAAAGCGGAAACTATTTACAAATATATGGATTTACTACAGCTAGATATCAAACAGCTTATAAAGGTTAACCACCTTCGTGAGTTGGCTTCCATGCAACCTATTTAATCTTATTTCAACTACTACAGTTTTTATTCTATTCAAAGGTTGATTGTTTAGACAATGAAAAATACTAACCGATGGAACGCCGTGTGCGGTGAAAGTCGCATGCACGGTGTGGAGTGGGGGAAAAGCCCGAGATGATATCAGAGGCTTACCTATCACTATAAAATTCAGATTTTATTTATATGCTGAACCAGGCTTCCGGAGACAGGCAGATTCTGGCAAAGCAGCTGAATATCTCACCAACCCAGCTGTCCTATGTAACCAACAGTAATGAGGGGGAAGGACTTTTGTTCTATGGAAATGTCATTATCCCATTTGTAGACAGATTCCCGAAGAATTCCCTCTATAAAATCATGACAACCCGCTTAGAGGAGACTTCCGAAGCAGGTTAAATCAAAGGAGAAAACAATGTTACGAGCAATTTCATATGTATTAACTTTTAGTGGCGGTGCTGTTTTCGGCATCGCTTTTCTCTGCTTATTACAGGCAGGGAAAGGGTATCCGAAGAAGGAGGAGTAAGTAGTGGCAGAACAGAGAATGAAAGTCAGGGACAAGAAAGTCCAAAAGATGACCAAGGATGGTCTGGTGGAAGAAAACCTGACAGATAAATCTTCTGTTCGTGTCAGTAACCGTGCCAGTGATGTGCAGATGGGAAGAAAACAGGGGGAAAAAGAAGAAAACCTTGTGGATAAGTCTCCCCGCCAGTCTGAACGGAGTGGGAAAAATATTCGTCCCTCTGTGCAAAAATCCAGAGATGCACCGGAACTGATACGGACAGAGAAGCAAAGTGAGGATTTTGGACAGAGTAGTAAACAGCAAAATAGAAAAAGAATCCGTGCTGAAGTCGGAAAAGAATCCAGACTTGCAGAAAAATCCGAAGTCGGACAGTTAGGGAGACTGAAAGATAAACGTGCTGATCTATCAGAAAACAGGGGAGACAGCCGGAGAAATCAGACCGGTGGCAGCAAAAAGCCTAAACAAAAACAACGTTTGAAGTTTGCTTATGAGGAAACTGGTGCTTCTGTGAAAAATGACAAAGATATGGAGAAATTGAACCAGATGGATACGGATGGAGTCAATTTCCGTCATCAGAAACAGAAAGAAAAAGCCAAAAAGTTTTCTTATGAAGAAGCAAGAAAGAAAAAGGAAGCAAAGCAGCATTCCAAGAAAGCACAGGTCTATCAGGCAAATGAAGGAGAATCTCCTGGAAAGAAAAAATCCCGTTTGAAGTTTGGTGAAGGGGAATCTGTGAAAACAGAAAAAGCTTCTGTTGTCAAGAAAGCAGGAAGTGCAACTTCCGTAGCATTGCACCGTGAGATCAGCAAAAATGAAGACGATAATGCGGCGGTAGAAGGTGCCCATAAGTTGGAAGAAGGCGGCGAAGGTATTTACCGGCTGGAACAGAGAAGTGCCAGACGAAGGAAACAGAGGGCTTCCAGAAAGAGAAGCAGACTGGAGAGACAGGTAGAGAAACAGACACAGGCGGCAGCCCGTCAGGAGCAGAAGAAGCTGAAAAAGCAGATTCAGAAGCAACAGATCAAACGGGATTATGCCAAAGCGAAGCGAAGTGAACAGACAGTAGGAACAGCTGCAAAAGGTACGATTGATTATATCAAGAAGATTGGCGGCAAAGTGACCAACTTCTTTAAAGAAAACCGGAAGGTGTATATCAGTGTAGCAGTTCTGATCGGATTGATGTTTCTGATCATAACGAATGTCACGTCATGCTCTGCAGTGTTTTTACAAAATGTGATCACTTACACAGGAACCAGTTATCTGTCATCGGATCAGGCAATCCGGGAAGCGGAACTGTATTATACACAGCTGGAAGCTAATCTGCAGGAGCGGATCAACAACATGGAATCTGAAGAACCGGGACATGAGGAATACCGATATAACATCGGACCTATTGAGCATGATCCGTTTATCCTGATCAGTTATCTGTCAGCAAAGTATGAAGAGTTTACGTTTGAACAGGTCAAGCCGGAGCTGGATGCGTTGTTTGCAGAGCAATATCATCTGACTACAGAAGCGGTCAATGAGACTGTGACAGAGACAGCAACAGTAAGAGTTGGAGAATCTTTGGGACAGGTTGTAACAAGCGGATATTGTAATTGTCCAATCTGCTGTGGTATTTGGAGCGGAGGACCAACTGCCAGTGGAGCATATCCAACAGCCAATCACACCTTAGCGGTAGATGCTTCCAATCCGTTTGTTCCAATGGGAACAAAGGTGGTAATGAATGGTGTCGAATATACGGTAGAAGATACCGGAGCTTTCGCAAGATACGGGGTACAGTTTGACGTCTACTATGATAATCATGCGGCAGCATCTGCACATGGACATCAGACATGGGAATGTTATCTTGCAGATGATAATGGAAGTCAGGAAGTGGAAGTGACTAGGACAAGGGATGTAGATGTGCTGAATGTCACCTTAAATAGTGGAAACCTGATGTCAATCTGTCAGGACAGGCTGGGATTTTTCCAGAAAGAACTGTTCAGTGCCTACAACGATACAAAAGGCAACTTGCAGATGTTTGCAACACCGGTTGATTTTAACTGGTACTCCAGTGTGACCAGCTATTATGGATACAGGATTCATCCAATATCAGGAGCAAATCAGCTTCATAATGGTATGGATATCGGAGCACCGGAGGGAACAAAAGTGATGGCAGGACTGACCGGAACAGTTACAACTTCTGCTTATAACGACAGCTATGGAAATTACGTCATTATCAAAGACAGAAAAGGTTATGAACTGCGGTATGCACATTTAAGCAGCCGGAGTGTATCTGCAGGAGCATCCGTCACGAAAGGTGATGAGATAGGTCTTGTAGGAAATACTGGTAATTCCACAGGAAGCCATCTTCATATTGAACTTCTGAAAAATGGAGAGCGGTTAAACCCGATCTTTTATCTGGAAACTGGAGAAGGAGCAGGCTTTGGCGGCAATGAATATACCAGTGAAGCAGCACAGCGTTTGTTAAATGAAGCAGCGAGATATCTTGGAACACCATATGTATGGGGTGGATATTCCCCAAGTGGATTCGATTGTTCTGGATTTGTAAGCTACTGTCTGACAAACTCTGGTGTAAGGAATACAGGAAGACTAACAGCACAGGGACTGTACAACATTTGTACACCAGTATCCCAGTCAGATGCACAGCCGGGAGATCTGATTTTCTTTACTGGAACTTACGACGCAGGGGAGCCGGTAACGCATATCGGAATCTATGTAGGCAATGGTCAGATGATCCATTGTGGACATCCGGTGCAGTATACGTCCATCAATTCCCCATACTGGCAGAGTCATTTCTATGGATTTGGACGATGGTAAGAAAAAAGGGCGGCTGCATCAGCCGTCCGGAAAGGAGAACTGATGAAAAGTCTTGAAAAAGCTACGGCAGATTATGAGAAAGCCAAAGAGAAAATGGAAGCTTCCAAAGCCAGATATGAAGCAGATTTAAAGCGGTTTAAGGCTGCGGAGATTGCAAAAACAGAAGCGGAAAATCTGGAAATTGTAAGAATTATCCGTGCAATGGATATGAGTATTCCGGAATTGGAAGCTTTCAAAAAGAGAATGAAAAATGAACTGCCCGGCAGGGTAGAAATACAGAAGGAGGAAACAAAAGCCGATGATGAATCTGGAAAAAATGAAACAGAAGAAGAGAACAATTACTAAAAGCAGGGTAAAAAAGAGCTTGCTTGCAGCAACGACATTTCTTTGCCTGACAACACCTTTGCTCCAGACACAGACTGCTTATGCAGCTGAGAATACCACGCCTGCAATCACGATTGAGAAACCGGATGGCTGGAAACAGGGAGAAACAACCATTGCTGTTACGGTAGATGCCAGTCATATGCCGGAAGGTTTCTCAATAGCAAAGATTGAAGCAAAAGCAGGAAAAGATGGAAGCTGGCAGGATGTAACCGGAAGTGGAAGTATCACGATCACTGGAAATCAGACAGTGTATGTGCGTGTGACAGATGGTGAGGGGAAGGTCTATGAGCAGAATCGCTCTATTAAGTGTTATGACACGGAAAAGCCTACACTCTCTGCTTCCCTGACAGATGGTGTGCTGACGATTCAGGGTAATGATACAGTATCAGGGATTACTGCAGTAACAGTCAATGGCACCACTTATACAGACTTGAAGGATGGAATGCTGAGAGTGCAACTGACACAGAAAGATTTTACAACAAAACAGATTGAAATCACGGTAACGGATGGTGCCGGAAATACTTCTGAAAAGTATGTGTTGCAGAATCCTTATTATGAATGGGCAAAGAAGCAGGCAGAGAAACAGAAAACCTCCAATGACAGTAATGGCGCAATGGCAACTACGACCAGTGCAGATACAACTGGGACTGAGAAAACAACGACTTCACCACTTCCACAGGATGCACAGGCTTCTGAGCCAACAGATGCAAAAGGAACCGTGGATGATCGGACAGTAACAGGTATTGAGGAACAGCTTAATAAAGAAGGCGAGACAGCAGATTCTGTTACCAAAACAGCTACGGAAGGCACAAAAGAGTTTTATACCATTTCAACTAAGAGTGGTAAGATTTTCTATCTGATTATTGACAATTCAAAATCTCAGGATAATGTGTATTTTCTTACAGAAGTCAGTGAAAAAGATCTGATGAACTTTACACTTTCTGATTCGGTGACACTTCCGGAAGTAGATACGGTTTATGCAGAACCAGAGAAAAAAGCAGAGGAAGAAAAGCCGGAAACGACAGAGTCAGCCGAGAAAGATAAGGTAGAGGATGATATTCAGATGCCTGAAGATAAAAGTCCATTTGGAACGTATCTTTTGATTGCACTGGTTGCAGTCGGAGCTGCGGCAGGAGGATATTACTTCAAAGTCTATAAACCAAAGCATGAATATGATGACGAGGATGAGATGGAAGAGGATGAAGATGAATCCGAAGATTCAGAGTCAGAAAAACGGGAAGTAGACGATGCAGATGAGCAGGAAGAAAGTACAGAACCGGAAATCCTGAGAGATGAAGATTTTGACGATAATGTGCTGGAAGATGAAGAAGAGGAGCAGGAGTAAATGAAATTAGTGATTGCAGAAAAGCCATCGGTTGCGATGGCACTGGCTTCCGTGCTTGGAGCCAGAACAAGAAAAGATGGCTACGTGGAGGGAAACGGTTATATCGTTTCCTGGTGCGTAGGACATCTGGTTGGATTATGTGATGCATCGGAATACGATGAAAAATATAAAAAATGGAGATATGAAGATCTGCCGATTGTGCCGGAATGTTGGAAACACAAGATTTTGGAGGGCACAAAGAAGCAGTTCGGAATCTTAAAGAAACTGATGAGAGATTCCAAAGTAGATGAAGTGATCTGTGCAACTGATGCAGGACGTGAAGGTGAGCTGATCTTCCGTCTGGTGTATGAGCAGGCAGGATGTAAAAAGCCGATGAAGCGACTCTGGATCTCTTCCATGGAAGAACAGGCAATTAAAGATGGATTTTCGTCATTAAAAGACGGTTCGTGTTATGACAGTCTCTATCAGTCAGCACTTTGCAGGGCAAAGGCAGACTGGCTGGTGGGAATCAATGCGAGCCGTCTTTTTTCCGTTCTGTATAACCAGAATCTGAAAGTTGGAAGAGTACAGACACCAACACTTGCCATGATTGTGGATCGAAATCAGAAGATCAAGGAATTTACCAAAGAAAAATATTATATGGCTCATATCAAGTTTGACGATATGGATGCGGTCACAGAGCATTTTCAGAAAAAAGAAGATGCAGATAAAGTGGCTGCAGAGTGTCAGGAGCGCATGTGCGAAGTGGAGAAGGATGATGTGAAAGAGAAAACGGTCCGCCCTCCGAAGCTTTATGATCTGACCACCCTGCAGAGGGAAGCTAACAGAATGTTTGGCTATACCGCACAGCAGACATTGGATGCCGTGCAAGAGATGTATGAGCAGAAACTTGTCACTTATCCGAGAACAGACAGCCAGTATCTGACAGATGAGATGGGAGAAAGCACAGAAACTCTGATTCAGATGTTACTTGGGAAAATGCCCTATGCCGAAGGGCTGGAATATCAGCCGGACGTGAGTAAGGTATTAAATTCAAAGAAAGTATCTGATCACCATGCAATTATCCCGACCGTGGAAGTAGCAAAGGCAGATATAGGTAAACTGAAAGAACGAAACTGCAAGATTTTGTATCTGATCAGTGCCAGGGTACTGACAGCAACCGCAGATCCTTATATTTATGAAAGCCATAAATGCCAGATTACCTGTAATTATCATACGTTTTATCTCTCAGCAAAGAAAACAAAGCAGGAAGGGTTCAAGACAATTGAGAAAAAACTGAAACAGTTCTTTGGAATCATTGCAGAAAAAGAAGAGCCGGAGTTGGATATCTGGGCAGGCAAGCATTATGGTCCCTGTGATTCTTTTGTATCGGAGCATTTTACACAGCCACCGAAACAGTACACAGAAGATACCCTGCTTTCTGCGATGGAACGTGCAGGGAATGAAGAACTGACCGAAGATACAGAAAAGAAAGGACTTGGCACACCGGCAACAAGGGCAGCAATCATTGAAAAACTGATTCAGTCTGGCTTTGTGAAAAGGGAAAAGAAAAATCTGGTGCCGACGGATGATGGAAATGTATTGATTACGGTTCTACCGGACGAGATTAAATCTCCGAAGATGACAGCAGAGTGGGAAATGGCATTGAACCACATTGCCCAGAATACAGAGACAGCAGATGAATTCCTAAATGGGATTACAGAGCTGATGCAGGAACTGGTTGCCAGATACCAGGGAATTTCAGAAGAAAAGAAAGAGCAGTTTCAGGGAAAGGCAAAAGGAGAAGTCATTGGCAAATGTCCCCGCTGTGGAGCAGATGTCCGGGAAGGAAAAGTAAACTTTTACTGTTCTGACCGGAATTGTGCTTTTACCTTGTGGAAGAATGATAAATTCCTTGCAAGCCAGGGAAAAAAGATGGATAAGGTGGCAGCAAAGAAGTTCCTGTCTAAAGGGAAAATCCATTATAAGGATCTGGTATCCAGAAAAACAGGGAGACAGTATGAAGCAACTGTGGAGATGGTCGATCCCGGAGAGGGAAATGTACAGTTCAATCTTATTTTTCCACAACGATAAGTAGTGTATTGCAGGCAGTCTAAGGAATGTCTGTTTTAATACAAATATATGAAAGAGAGGACCTTAGCATGAAGAAAAAAGGTAATTTTAGAAAAGTAGTATCTGGCTTGCTGACAGGCATGACAATGCTTAGTACAGTGTTGTCTCCGATGACGGCATATGCAGCGGAGATCCAGCCAGAGGAAAAACCTCCACTTTATGAGGAAGTGAAAGACCTTCTGGATGAAGATGAGGTGGTGACTGCCAAAGATTATGAAATTGAAACAGGCAGTGTATTTGATGTGAAATCAGATTACACGGGACTGGAAATCAAGGATGATAACAAGGTCAAAGTCACATTTGAGGAAGCAAAGAATGACAAGGATGAGGATTTTACGACAGATCATGCGGACACTTACAAAGCGGTTTATTATGTGGAACCGGTAAATCAAGAGCATCCGAAGTACCAGATCAGCCGAAAACTGATTGTGCGTGAGAAAGCAACAGAAGCTCAGACTGAAACTGCAGGGAGTGAAGCAGTGACCGAATCAGAAACCGCTGGCAGTGAACAGCGGACAGAGGAAGCGGAGGATTCGGAAGCAGAATCGGAGATTACCGATATTGACGCTGATGAATTTGATGATTTGGTAGAGCAGGCACAGAACCAGGATACCTATGATGAAGAATCAGGGTTAGAGCTTCATGATGTTTTGGAACAGGCAGGAGACGAAGGTGTGGATCTTGAGGCTATGGAAGAAGGAGAGATTGCAACATTTGAAGCAGTTTCGGCTTATTCAGCAAGAAGTACACAGCAGGTAACAATTGAAAAAGGACCACTGTATAGATATGCAGATTATAATCTTGGAACCTATCTGACAGAGCCGTACTATATCAGCTACGGAAGCGTCAGAGCAATTGCGTATTGTGTACAGCCAGCAAAGCCAGGACCTGGATCTGGAAATTATACAATTACAAAGATTGGAGACAATCAGGCGTTAGCAAAAGTGTGTTATTACGGTACAGATGCCGCAGGAAGCGAGAGTTTTTTCGCTAATAAACACACGGATTTTTCAGAAGGAAAAAGATTCATCATTATTCACATGGCTGCATCATATGCCAACGGAAGTAGTGATGCATTTTACGGAACAAATGCTACAGGAGAGGCTTTGGCAAAAGAACTCTATAATTATTGTGTGAATAAGCCGGAAATACCAGATGTAGCAATGTCATTTTCAAAGCCGAATGTAAAAGCTTATGTAGATGGAAATGTTCAGAGAACGGAGAACATTCAGTTCAACGCATCTTCCCAGCAGAAAATCACAATGGACTTACCAAAAGGAGTAAAGCTCCATAATGTATCTACTGGAAATGTAAGTGCGGCAGGTGCAAGCGTAACAATTGGAGGAGGAACCACGTTTTATCTCTCAGCTCCTCTGACACAGACAAAAGATGTAAGTGCTTCTTTTTCTACAAAGATGAAGGGAAGTATTACAAAAGATTATTCAGCATATAAATTGACTACGAATGCAAGTGTTCAGGATCTGGCATTTGTGTTTGGAGAAGGTGTCGCTGATGAAAAATATGTAAGCTTAAAGGTGTCCTGGATTGAACAGGCTACGATCGAAATCGTAAAGAAAGACGATACAGCGGATGTCAATCTTGTAGGTGCAGTATTCGGTGTATACAGCGATGAGGCTTGTACAAAGCTGATCACTCAGATGCCGGCAACAGATAAGAATGGAAAATCTTCTGTTACGATCATCAAGACACAGGATACTGTTTATCTGAAAGAGATCACAGCACCACAGGGATATGTAGTAAATGCAACGGCAACAAATGTAAAACTGGTAGCAAGTAAGACCTCAGCTGTAACCGTGGAAAATAAAGAACAGCTGGCAGAGCTTACCATTTACAAAGAAGGACAGGTTCTGACCGGAGCAGATGTCAGTGAAAATGGAACGGTATTTCAGTATGAAAACCGCAGACAGAAAAATGCAGTGTATAACGTGTATGCAGGGGCAGATATCGTAACAGCTTATGGCACAAAAGTGTACAGCAAAGGTGACCTTGTAAAAGAAAACCTGACAACAGGTGAGAATGGTTCTGTCACACTGAAAAACCTGCATCTTGGAACCTACGTGGTAAAAGAAACAAAAGCACCGGATTCTTTCTATAACGGCAGCGAAGAAAAGTCAGTGACTCTAACTTATGCTGGTCAGAATAAAGAAGTTGTATTTGCAGATGTGACTTTTAACAACGAGAGACAGAAAGCAGATGTTTCCGTAGTAAAACAGGATAAAGACACCAAGAAACCACTGAAAGGCGGTATTTTTGCTCTGTATGCATCCGATGATATCAGAAATGCAGACGGAAGCGTTGTTGTGAAAAAAGGAACGCTGATTGAGAAAGTAACTACTGGCGCAGATGGAACTGCAAAATTTACAGCAGATCTTCCGATTGGATATTCCTATTCTGTAAAAGAAGATCAGGCACCGGAAGGTTATGTAAGAAATATAGAAGATGTGTATACGTTCAAGTTTTCTTACACCAATGATAAAGAAGCAACCGTATCTTTTGCCCATACCTTCAGCAATGACCGTGTGACAGCAAAGATCAATTTATTCAAAGTTGATAAAGAAACAGGAAAAGCAGTACCACAGGGAGATGCCACACTGAAAGGTGCAGTTTATGGTCTGTATGCCCGTGAAGATATCGTGCACCCGGATGGAGCAACGGGAACTATTTATAAAGCAGGAGAGCAGGTAGCTTCTCTTACAACAGATGACAAAGGACAGGCTTCTGTAAATGGCTTATATCTTGGCAAATATTATGTCAAAGAGATTACTCCGCCGACCGGATACCTGGCAGATGCAGAAGAGCATGATCTTACGTGCAGTTATGAAGGAGATATGACAGCAGAAGTAAAAAGAGAGTGCACTTCCAGTGAGCAGGTCATCAAGCAGCCATTCCAGATCATCAAAGCAGCCAACAATGGAAAGACAGATGCAGATCTGTTATCCGGAGCTGGATTTACAGTTTATCTGAAATCTTCCCTTACAAAGAAAGCAGATGGAAGCTATGATTTTGATTCTGCCAAACCAGTAGTGAGTGGAGAAAATGGAGCAACGGAGATTTTCACAGATGAAAAAGGATATGCCTGCAGTATTCCATTACCATTTGGAAGCTATATCGTGCGTGAGACAACAACACCGCACAATTACAAGCCGGTCGATAATTTTGAAGTCAATATCACGGAGCATCATCCAAATGAGCCACAGATCTGGCGAGTGCTTCTGGATGCAGAGTTTAAGGCAAAACTGAAAATCGTGAAAAAAGACGATGAAACAAAAAAATCCGTATTGATTGCCGGAACAGAATTTAAGGTATATGACCTGGACAACAAAAAGTACGTGGAACAGGTAACAACTTACCCAGTGACAACAACCCATAAGTCCTATTTTACGGACAGCCAGGGATATCTGATCATGCCGAAGAATCTGAAGATCGGACATTACCGGATTGAGGAAGTCAACGCACCGGAAGGGTACACAATCAACAAGAACTATGTAGAGATTGCGGTGGATGCAAACACAGCATACCAGATGGATTCTGAGAGCGGAGATGCCATTATTACGGTAGATTACGAGAACCATCCGGTAAAAGGAAAGCTGACGATCTATAAAAAAGGTGAGATGCTGACCGGATACAAGAAGGATTTTGTTTATGAAGAAAGATACCTGAAGGGTGCATCATTTCATGTCTATGCAGCTGAAAATATCTTTACGCCGGATTATCAGAAAGATGAAAACGGAAACAGACAGCTGATCTATGCAAAAGATGCATTGGTAACAACGGTAACGACCGGAGAAGACGGAAAAGCAGTTGCTGAGAATCTGCCGCTTGGTTCTTACTATGTGGTAGAAAAGACTGCACCGGAAGGATTCGTTCTGAACAAGGACAGATCTGATGTCATATTTGTCTATGCAGATCAGGATACACCTGTGATTGAACAGGAAGTGACTGTTGGCGATGACCGACAGAAAGTTGCAATCCAGGTAGAAAAACAGGATGCAGAAAATGGTGCAACCGTAGCAGGAGCTGTCTTTGGTATCTATAACAAAGAAGATATCAAGGCAGATGGAAAAGTAATCGTGAAAGCAGACACACTCTTACAGGAAATGACTTCTGATAATGATGGTCTTGCAGCATGCACGCTGGATCTGCCACTTGGAGAGTATTATGTGAAAGAGTTAAAAGCACCGGCGGGATTTGTATCCTCTGATGAAGTTCTGAATCTGGATGCTTCTTACCAGGGACAGGATGTGAAGACAGTAAAACTGAAAACTGTGAAAAAGAACCAGCCGACAATAGTAGAAATCACAAAATCTGATGTAACAACAGATGTGGAGCTGGATGGGGCAAAACTCACCGTTCTTGATAAAGAAGGAAATGTTGTGGATCAGTGGACATCTGTAAAAGATCAGCCACATGTGATCAAACGACTGACAGTTGGAGAGGAATACACCCTTCGTGAGGAAATGGCACCTTATGGTTATCTGAAAGCAACGGATGTGAAGTTCACGCTGGAAGATACCGCAGAGATTCAGAAAGTAGAGATGAAAGATGAAGTACCGACAGCACTTCTGATCATCAACAAAAATGGAGAGTTTTTGGATAAAGTGACACTTCTGGACAATGTAAAAGGTACTGTGGAGCATCTCTTTGAATATGTAACCGGAAGTCTTACAGATGTAACTTTCGATGTATTTGCTGCGGAAGATATCAAAGCGGCAGATGGTGTCAGTGAAGATTATTTCAAAGCAGATGAAAAAGTGGGAACCATTACTACGGATTCCAATGGTATTGCACAGATGGAAAATCTACCGGCTGGCAAGTACTATGTGAAGGAAGTAAAAACTGCCCATGGTTATGTGCTGGACGGAGAGCCGAGATATGTTGACCTTTCCTACCGTGATCAGGACACACCAGTCATTACTTATGATGAGAAATGGCAGAATGCCCGTCAGAAAGTAAAGGTTACGGTTCTGAAGAAGGAAAAAGATACAGACCGTGTCCTTGCAGGTGGTGTCTTCGGTCTTTATACCAGTGAAGATATCAAAAATGCAAAGGGCGAGGTACTCCTTGAGAAAGACAGTCTGATCGAGCAGCGAGTAACGGATGAAAAGGGACAGATTACTTTTACGGCAGATCTTCCGGTAGACGGAAAATACTATGTGAAAGAGATCTTTGCACCGGACGGATTTGTTACAACAGAAGAAGTACAGGAGTTTACCTTTGAATATGCCGGAGAAGACCAGACAGAAGTAAGCTACGATTTTACTTTTGAAAATCAGCCAACCTCAGTGGAGCTGACCAAAACAGACCTGACAACAGGTAAAGAACTTCCAGGTGCACACCTGAAAGTGATGGATTCAGATGGCAATACAGTAGATGAATGGACTTCTACGGAAGAATCCCATGTGATCAAAGAACTGGTTGTTGGTAAGGAATACACCATGACAGAGACAAAACCGGCAGATGGATATGTCACTGCAGAAAGTATTTCTTTCACAGTAGAGAATACAGCAGAGGTTCAGAAGCATGAGATGAAAGATGATGTGACAAAAGTGCAGATCAGTAAGACGGATATTACAGGAGAAACTGAGATTCCAGGTGCAAAACTGACGGTTCTTGACAAAGACGATCAGGTAGTAGAGAGCTGGACTTCCACAGAGGAAGCACACTATATCGAAAAACTTCCAATCGGTAAATATACTTTACGTGAAGAGCAGGCACCAAAAGGATATCTTATGACAGCCGATGTGACATTTGAGGTGAAAGATACCGGAGAAATCCAGAAAGTGGCTATGAAAGATGATACTGCCAAGGGAAAAGTGATTCTCAATAAGACAGATAAATCATCAGGAGAACCGCTGAAAGGGGTAGAATTTGAACTCCGTGACAGCAAAGGAAAAGTTCTGGAAACCTTAAAGACAGATGCTGCCGGTCATGCAGAGAGTAAGCTGTATGAGAGTGCCACATTTAAGAACGGCAAATATGATACCGCTATCAAGTATTATCTGGTGGAAACAAAGACACTGGACGGATACACACTGGATCAGACCAGGCATGAAGTGACATTTGCCTATGCAGATGACAGTACACCAGTTGTAGAAGTTACCTTTAATCTGACAAATGAGAAACCGGAAGTCCCAGAAACACCGAACACACCGGATACACCACAGTCCCATGAAGAGACAAAGGTATCAAATGCACCAAAAACAGGTGACAGCACGAATATTTGGCTGCCGATTCTGCTTCTGGTAATCTCCACAGGAGGTATGGCAGGACTTTATATCTGCAGAAAAAGGAAAAGCAAATAAGGAAACCAACGGTTATGATTGGGAGCTTCTATTTGAGGCTCCCTTTTTCATACAAAAAAATCACAGAAAGGAATAAAAAACTATGATGAAAGCAATGGAAAAAAGACAGGAAGCACGAAAAAACCAGGAGAAAACTTTAAAGAGAATGATGGCTTATCAGAAGAAAGCCGAGCAGATGGTCAGCAGAAAAAGAATGAACCATCACATGATCAGAAAGGGGTAAAAGCGTATGATGAACAGAAAAGAATTTTATGAATATGTCAAAGACAATGTAAAGGAGTATCTGCCAGAGTCTTACAAGGACGCAGAAATTACACTTCAGGAAGTAGAAAAAAATAATGGATTGAAGCTTACTGGCATTACAATTCCAAATGGAGATCAGAGAATCGTACCGAGAGTCTATCTGGATTCCTTCTACCTGGAATATGTGATTGGAAAAGATGTGGATTCTTGTGTTGGCGATGTGGTTGACATGTATATTGAAGCACAGGATAAAGCAGAATTTATTAAAATGGGAGTACCTGACATTTTCGATTATGAAAAAATGAAGGAAAAACTGCAGGTGAGAATCTGTGACCAGGAGTGGAATGAAGAACGTCTGACAGACAAAGTGGTCACGGAACACGGAGATTTTGCAGCCTATTATGCAATAAATCTGAAAGAAAATGAAGAGGGAGTCGGCAGTATTCCGGTAACTATTTCTATGATGAATGAATGGGGAGTATCCGTCGAACAGATTCAGGCAGATGCAATGACGGCAGATCGAAAACGTGGTGTAACACTTATGGATATGAATGAGATTATAAAATCTATGATTTTTGGTGAAGAACCAGAAAACCTGCTGAATGAAAAAATGGATATTGAAGCCATGGAAAAACCAATGTTCTGCCTGACAAATAAAGCTAAGATGAATGGTGCATCACTGTTACTGCAGGAAGATATCCGAAAACAGATTGGGGAATGCCTAGGTAGTGATTACTTTGTCATCCCATCTTCCATTCATGAAGTGCTGATTCTCCCTGATAACGGAATTTTTCAGGTCCCGGAATTAAATGCGATGGTAAAAGAAGTCAATGAGACACAGGTAGAAAGAGAGGAACAGCTGTCAGATAAGGTTCAGTTCTGTGATGGAAAGACAGCAGTCATGGAAAATGCTGAGCGCAGGGAAGCACGTCTGGAAAAAGAAAAAGCAGCTGAAAAAGCGGAAGTAAAAGGTGGAATCCATGGAAGATTGGAGAAAGCTAAGGCAGAAATCAAGGCAAAAGAGTCAGACAAAGTGCCAAAGAATAAGTCAAAAGATCTTGCCACAGCATTATAAAGAGTAACAACGATGATTTTAAGGGGACTGTGCCAAGCAGTCCCTTATTTTATGAAAAGGAGTAGCACATGGCAAATAAATTATATGCAATGGAACAGCTGACGGAAGAGGTGGCAAAAGATGTAGCTGCCAGTCCGCAGGAATGGATGCGGTTCCTAAACACGGCATCCAGACTGTACAAATACACTTTTCCAGAACAGCTTTTAATTTATGCACAGCGGCCGGAAGCAACTGCCGTAGCATCCATGGAAATCTGGAATCAGAAGATGTACCGCTGGATCAAAAAGGGATCTAAGGGGATTGCCTTGATTGACAATACTTCCGGACCGAAAACAAAACTTCGTTATGTATTTGATGTGCAGGACACTTATAAAGTGCGGAATCTTGGAAAGGATCCTCAGTTATGGAATCTTCCGGTGGAAGGAGAACAGCTGGTGGCAGATTATCTGCAGGAGCAGTTATCACTGGAAGATATAGAAGGAGGACTTGCTGAAAGTCTGCATCAGGCAGCGAAGGAGAGTATGCAGGAATGGCTTCCAGATGCATTGGAAGAACTGAGACTGGATGTAACAGGGACATTTTTGGAAGAACTGGACGAACAGAATCAGGAAGTAGAATTCCGGGAACTGATGACCAATAGTGTCTGGTATGTATTACTAAACCGATGTGGGCTGGATGCACAGGAATATCTGGATGCAGAGGATTTTCGGCATATTACGGACTTTAATCAGCTGAAAGTATTAGGACATCTGGGAAGTGCAGTCAACGAGATCAGCAGACCAGTCCTGATGCAGATTGGACGATATGTTCTGAATGATCTGGAAAATGACCTGAAAACGGTTGCAAAAGAAAAAGAAGTAGCTTATAATGAATTTAACACGTTAATTCGTGAAAGCAATACGAATAACGCAGAAGATAGAGAAGAAAAAAAGGAGGAAACAGACTATGAGAGAAATCAGTTACAGCCAGAACGGAGAGTATCAGATTCCAGATATCAGCCTGGAAGAGACGAGAGGAACCATCGGGAAGTACGGAATGATGAGGAAAGAGTATCTGAGAAACCACAAGGTAGCCAGGTTCAACATTCTGACACTGCAGAACCGTCTGGACAGTCACCTGATGGAGATCGACAGTCAGGCAAGGCAGAGAGTAGACAACCTGATGAACGAACTTCTGGAGAAAGATCCGGCACCGGACAAAATGGCAGACGGGATGGCATGGACCAGACATATGAACCAGATCAAGGCACAGGCAGAGGAGCTGATGATTCAGGAGATTATTTACAGTTAAGCCTGTTCCCAACAGAAGAGGAACAGTTAGGAGAAATAAGGAAAGCGGCAGCTGCATTGGAACAGCCAGCCGCTTTTCTTATTTCCGATGAAGTGGTAAATGATATTCTCCGCACGGGAAGCGGACAGAAAAATACACTGTTTCATATTACAGCAAGACTGATTGAAGGTCTGGATAATGAAGAAATGCGGAGTTTTCTGAAAGATGAATATGGAACTGGTGGCAAAGGATTTACCATAGATGGTCAGAAAATCAGTATCTGGTATGACAATGATGGTATCCGTATCCGGCGAGGGGACTCTGCCAGAAGAAACTTTGACCGCATGGTTACGTGGGAAGAAGCAGCGAACAGAATTCGAGATATGTATGAGCATGGAAATTACGTGGATAATTTGATTTCTAATAATGCCATTGAACAGGAGCAGGAAGAAATGACCAATCTTCTTGCACTTCATTTTCGGGATACTTGCAGAAACTGGGAAAAGAAACAATCATATTCATACTGGCAGGATGTAGTGAGTGGAGCATGGACAGATCAAGAGGAAGCAGATGCGATTGTCTATCGTTTTGAATGGCTGCAGAAATATATGGATGAGAATCCGGGAGATTATCACCGCTGGGAGATTCAGCATAATCCGGAATATCTCCAACGCTTTCAGGATCTTCAGAGGGAGCGTTCCTGGGTAGACCAGAAATTTACGGTCGAACGTCCGGCACTTTCCTTTATTACACAAGATGAAATAGATGCTGTCCTTAGAAGAGGCGGCATTACAGCCGGAGGGCGCAACCGGATCTATGAGTATTTCATGGAGCATCATGATATGAAAGATGCAGCAGAGTTCCTGAAAAATGAGTATGGAACAGGTGGTGCATCACCTGGGATACCGGGAGCGTATGAATCTGATGCCTCACATGATGCAAAAGGATTAAAACTTGCGAAAGGAAAGATTGGCAGTCCAGAAGTAGAAATTCTATTAAAATGGAATAAGGTTGCAGAACGTGTCCGTCAGCTGATCCGCACCGATGATTTCTTATCACCGGAAGAATTGGAAAAGTATGAAGAGCGGCAGGAAGCACAGAGACTGGCAGATTTGGAAGAAGCACAGCAGATGTTAGGAGAACAGCTGGAGCAGGATACTTTGACAGCGGAAGATATAACTGATTTGAGATTAGTTGATTCAGAATATATGTCCGGTACCAGAACAAGAATCCATGATTTTGATTGCAAAGTTAAGGGAGAAGTGAATCGACTTCAATACACATTAGAATATCATGATGATGGAGAAGGTTTCACGATTCATACGGAAAAAGATGATATTTGGAATCGAATGTCAACACAAGAATTGGAACGTCTGGATGTAAAACTCGGACAAGAAGTACTTTATTATCATTATCACAACAAAACTGTAAATGCGGATACCTTAGATGAATTACGGGAAATCAGGGAAGAAATTATGGAGGAAGAGTCCTCGTATTTTACTGCTATTTCTCAACGTGTGTGGACAGATTATGATAAAAAAGAAAAAGAATTATCGGGAGAAGCTGAGGTATCGGAAGAAAAAGAATCTTTGGAAGAGATTAACGGAATAGCAGAACCGATTCAAGCAACGAACTTCCGTATCACAGATGATGAACTTGGACAGGGAACACCGAAGGAGAAATTCCGAGCCAATATCATGGCTATCCAGTTGTTAAAGAAATGTGAGGATGAGAACCGCAATGCGACATCAGAGGAACAGAAAATCTTATCCAGGTACGTCGGCTGGGGAGGTCTTGCAGATGCATTTGATGAGACAAAAGCTGCATGGGAGACAGAATATCTGGAATTAAAGACGGTTCTTACACCAGAGGAATATGCTGCAGCCAGAGCTTCCACGTTAAATGCTCATTATACACAGCCGATTGTGATTGAAAGTATGTATCAGGTGTTGGAGAATCTGGGATTTACAAAAGGAAATATCCTGGAGCCGTCTATGGGAGTCGGGAACTTCTTTGGAATGCTTCCAGAGAATCTAAATCAGTCCAAACTCTATGGTGTGGAACTGGACAGTATCAGCGGTAGAATTGCAAAGCTACTCTATCCAGATGCCAATATTCAGATCAAAGGTTTTGAGAAGACAGATTATCCTAATGATTTTTTTGATGTGGCGATTGGAAATGTGCCATTTGGTGCATACAAGGTCAATGACCGTCAGTATGATCGCTACAATTTCATGATCCATGATTACTTTCTCGCCAAGACGATAGATCAGTTACGTCCAGGTGGTGTGGCGGCACTGATCACAACAAAGGGAACTATGGATAAGGCGTCACCGGAAGTCCGGAAATATCTGGCAGAGCGGGCAGATCTGTTGGGAGCAATCCGACTGCCGAACACAGCTTTTAAGGCAAATGCGGGAACAGAAGTCAGTGCTGATATCTTGTTTTTCCAAAAGAGGGAAAGCCTTACGAAAGAAATGCCGGAATGGATAAATCTGGATAGTGATGTCAATGGAATTACGGTCAATCAGTATTTTGTTCAGCATCCGGAAATGATTCTGGGTGAGATGAAAGAAGTGTCCGGTCCGTATGGTATGGAAACAACATGTGCTCCAATGGAAGGAGCTGATTTGGAATTACAGTTACAAGAAGCTGTGAAACAAATTAAGGGAAGCATGGTACCGGCAGTAGATGTGGAAACAGAACTGGATGAGATGCCAGAGAGTATTCCGGCTGATCCGAATGTTAGAAATTACAGCTATACGGTGGTAGATGATCAGGTATATTATCGTGTCAACTCTTTGATGAATCAGGTGAAAATGCCTGCAGCCACTGCAGAACGTGTAAAAGGCATGGTTGCAATCCGTGATACCGTTCGTGAGCTGATCGCCATGCAGATGGAAGAATTTGTCACAGACGAAGAAATCCAAAAACAGCAGGAAAAACTGAATCAGGTGTATGATACCTACACAGCAAAGTATGGAGTTATTGGAAGTAATGCTAATAAACGGGCATTTTCTGATGACTCTTCTTATTGTCTGCTGTGTTCCCTGGAAGACTTGAATGAAGATGGAACATTGAAGCGGAAAGCGGACATGTTCACCAAACGAACCATCAAAAAGGCGGTTGCTGTGACAAGTGTGGAGACAGCCACAGAAGCACTTGCTCTGTCTTTAAATGAAAGGGCTAAAGTAGATCTCCCATATATGGCACAGCTGACCGGAAAGACCGAAGAGAAAATTACAGAAGAGCTGGTTGGAGTTATCTTCAAAAATCCACTGACAGACCAGTGGGAAAGCGGAGATGAATATCTCTCCGGAAATGTTAGGGATAAATTAAATACTGCGAGAACTTTTGCAGAGAATCATCCGGAATTCACATCGAATGTGCGTGCACTAGAGGCAGTTCAGCCGAGAGATCTGGAAGCATCGGAGATTGAAGTGCGTATTGGAGCTACCTGGATTGAACCTTCGGATTATCAGGATTTTATGCAAGAAACATTGCATACACCATGGTATCTGCTTCAGAAAGAAATACAGGTGAAATTCTCTGAGGTAAATGGTGAGTGGAGGATTACAGGAAAGAATGCCGACAGTCCCCAAAATGCGTTTGCCTATGCAACGTATGGAACTGAGAGAGCAAATGCCTATAAGATTCTGGAAGATACCCTGAACCTGAAAGATGTACGCATCTATGATAAGAGTGTCAATGAAAATGGTGATGAGATCCGTGTCCTTAATAAGAAAGAAACCATGCTGGCATCACAGAAGCAGGATGCCATGAAAGCAGCATTTAAGGACTGGATTTTTAAAGACCAGCAGAGACGAGAGAGGCTGGTAAAAGTGTACAATGAACGATTTAACAGCATCCGTCCCCGTGAATACGATGGCAGTCATTTGACTTTCCCAGGAATGAATCCGGAAATTGAACTTCGCCCACATCAGAAAAACGCTGTCGCACATCAGCTTTATGGAGAGAATGTGCTTCTTGCTCATGTAGTAGGAGCTGGAAAGACCTACGAAATGGTAGCGGCGGCAATGGAGAGCAAACGCCTGGGATTATCTCAGAAAAACCTCTTTGTCGTTCCAAACCATTTGACGGAGCAGTGGGGTGCAGAATTCCTGCAGTTATATCCGGGTGCCAATATTCTGGTGGCAACGAAGAAAGATTTTGAACCGGCAAATCGAAAGAAGTTCTGTGCCAGAATCGCTATGGGAAATTATGATGCTATTATCATTGGACATTCCCAGTTTGAGCGTATTCCAATCTCTGATGAACGTCAGGAAGCCATGTTACGGAAGCAGATTGATGATCTGGAAATGGCAATTCAGAGTGCAAGGTATGAACAGGATGGCGGACGTTATACCGTCAAACAGATTGAAAAGACCAGAAAGACACTGCAGACAAGGCTGGAAAAACTGAATCAGAAAGAGAAAAAAGATCAGGTAGTTACGTTTGAAGAACTGGGAGTGGATCACTTGTATGTAGATGAAGCACACAGCTATAAAAATGCGTTTCTCTATACAAAAATGAGAAATGTAGCGGGGATTGCGCAGAACGAAGCACAGAAGTCGGCGGATATGTTCAATAAATGTCAGTATCTGGACGAGATTACCGGAGGGAAAGGCATTACCTTTGCTACAGGTACACCGATCAGTAACAGTATGACGGAGCTTTATGTTATGCAGAGATACTTGCAGAACAGCAAATTACAAAATATGGGACTTGGATTGTTTGATTCCTGGGCTTCTACTTTTGGAGAAGTTGTCACGAGTATCGAACTTGCACCGGAAGGAACAGGTTATCGTGCAAAGTCCAGATTCGCACGGTTTTATAATATTCCGGAACTGATGAATATGTTCAAGGAGATTGCAGATATCAAGACTTCTGATCAGTTAAAGCTTCCTGTGCCGGAAGCGGAATATGAAACAGTGGTGTTGAAACCAACAGAACAGCAGAAAGAAATCGTAGAAAGTCTGGGAGAACGTGCAGAAGTTGTCAGAAACGGCGGGGTAGATGCCTCCGTTGATAATATGCTGAAAATTACCAATGACGGAAGAAAGTTAGCACTGGATCAGCGTTTAGTGAACGAATTATTGCCGGATAATCCGGAAAGTAAAATAGCAGTCTGTGCAGAGAAAAGCTATGAAATATGGAAAGATACAGCAGCACAGAAATCAGCACAGTTGATTTTCTGTGATTTGAGCACACCAAAAGGCGATGGCAGTTTTAATGTCTACGATGACCTGAAACGGAAGCTGATGGAAAAAGGAGTGCCGGAAAAAGAAATTGCGTTTATTCATGATGCAAATACAGAAGCAAAAAAGACGGAGCTGTTTGGAAAAGTAAAATCCGGACAGGTTCGTTTTTTGATTGGTTCAACTGCAAAAATGGGCGCTGGAACCAATGTGCAGGACCGTTTGATTGCCCTGCATCATCTGGATATTGGCTGGAAACCGTCTGACTTGGAACAGAGGGAAGGACGTATCATCCGTCAGGGAAACCATAATAAAAAGGTTCATATCTTCCGGTATGTAACAGAATCCACATTCGACAGTTATATGTGGCAGTTGATCGAGAATAAGCAGAAATTTATTTCTCAGATTATGACCAGCAAAGCACCTGTGCGAAGTTGCGAAGATGTGGATGAAGCGGCACTTTCCTATGCGGAGGTCAAGGCACTTGCAACCGGAAATCCAGCAGTAAAAGAGAAGATGGCATTGGATGTGGATGTGGCGAAATTAAAGCTTTTAAAAGCGAACCACATGAATAACCAATACCGATTGGAAGATGATATTGCAAGGAATTTTCCGCAACAGATTGCAAAACTGACAGAGATCATTGACAGCTACAAGGCAGACATTACTCACTTTTCTGAGCATAAAATCACAGATCCAGAGCAGTTTTCTATGGAAATCAGTGGCAAAGTGTTTACAGAAAAGAAAGAGGCAGGTGCGGCACTTCTGGCGGTCTGCAAAGACATTAAGTCTGTAGATGCAGCTATGGACGTTGGAAGCTATCAGGGATTTAACATGAGAATCCAATTCGACAGCTGGAGCAAAGAGTTTATCCTGTCTGTAAAGCATGAATCGGTAGCTAAAGTTCGGTTGGGAGCCGATGCTCTAGGAAATATCACTCGTATCAATAATCTTTTAGAAAGTTATCCGGAGAAACTGGCAGAAGCAGAACAACGGCTGGAAACTGTACAGGAGCAGATGACAAACGCCAAAGAGGAAGTCGGGAAGCCATTTCCAAAAGAAGAGGAACTGAACCAAAAACTGGAGCGTCTGTCAGAACTAAATGCACTTCTCAATATGGATGAGCGAGAAGATACAGAAACAGAGCAGTCGGAATCAAAAGAGAAAGAAGAAAGACCGGCACGAGGTTCTATCCATGAGAAGCTGCAGATTTATAAAGAAAAGAGTCAGCGGGAAAGTGAAAGTGGCAAGGAAACCAGAAAACGGGACTTCGGTTTGGAATAAGTAAACAGGAAAGATGGCATAATTTGGTAGAAGATGGTTCTGCCGGTTATGCCATTTTTTAGAACACAGGAGGAATTTGAATGGCGAGAAATATGATAACAGGAAAAGAAACGCAGAAAATGCAGGAATATACGCAGGAACAGATAGATCGTGCAGAACACATGGGAATAGAGATTCCAGCGGATGTAAAGGAACAGATTTTTGAATATGCAAATCTGATTGGCGAGGAAGAGAAAGTAAGGACGTTGGTAAGAAATCTGACAGATGCAATCAATCAGGCAGATGAAGATAAAGTAGAGGAACTTCTGGATGATGCAAAAATGGATATTCAGGACTTACCAGATCCAACCATAGGCAAGCTGGAATTACGTGACTATGGATATACAGCAGATGATATGGTACCGCTCAGAAAAGAAGCAGCCTTGGATTATCACAGAATGGGTTCGAAGATTTATTGCCTGGACAGTGATGGCGGCAAGGGAGAGTATGCAAGTAAAGAAATGATACAGACGCATGAAGGTCTGTTTGGCATGGAATTACAGATGTGGGAACGGATAAGGGATCAGGATCTGGAGTATGCAGATGAAGATTTTGGAGCATTTCAGAAGCCTATGAGTGTCATTGACCAGGAAGAAGCACTGAAATTATACGATGCCGGAGCAGATATCTATCTGATCACTAATTTTTCGTCACCGATCTATGTCACGGAACGCATGGAAATTGAACGAGGACCGGAGCATTATCAGATGTCCATGGCAGAACTGGAGCGTTTCCGTAACCTGGAATGGGAAATGCAGAAATATCCACAGATTCAGTCTTTGAAAGAGGCAAACCTGTTGTTAGGAACTAGGCGAACCTTTGGTATTTATCAGATCAAGGATGATTCACCGGGCGAAAACTATGCATTTATGAATATGCGCTTTATTGAAAGTCATGGTATGCAGATAAAAAAAGAAGATTATAAGCTGGTCTATGTTGGAGACTTATCGGGAAATATGTCACTGGAAGATATTTTTGAAAGGTTCAACATTGACAGACCGGAAGACTTCCGAGGACATTCCCTGTCTGTCAGTGATATCGTAGTTCTGAATGACGGGGAAAAAGTAACAGCTCATTTTGTAGACAGTATCAGTTTTGAACAACTGGATTCTTTCCTGAATCTGGAAGAACAGGTTCTTAGTGAACTGGCATATGAGGTAGGAGAACGTTACTTTGCTATTCAGAGAACAGAAGAAGGATACGATTATTCCTTTTACGATGAAGATTTCCGTCTGATGGATGGTGGCGTCTATGAAAATGATGAAATTTCTATTAAAGAAGCGGCAGAGGAACTTCTGGAAGACGAAGGCTGGACTGGAGAACGCATCCGTGGAGATTATGATCAGCTGATGGAAAAAGTAGAAGAAATGGATGAGGTTGTAATGGCGGAGATTCAGAACAGCCAGGGAGAATATAAGCCGTTGGCAAAGGTGGAGGAACTGGAAGAGGTGAATTATAACATGATTGATAATGTCCTCAATAATATGCCGCCGAAGAAAGAACCGTATCTGGAATACTTTGCGGCAGAATGCGATGAGTTCCATGATATGGGGGCTTATGAAAAAAGTACCGATGTTAATCAAATTGCTGCAGTCTATGAAAAATATAGGGAGAATCCTGAAAATGCCTATCGAGTATGCAGTATGGGGATTATCTATCGTGATCCGGAAGACAGCTTTTATGATGAGGCTGAATTTTCTATTGTAAAGGAAAATACGGTTCACGGTGATTATATGGATGATATTCGATTCTTTGGAGAACTTCCAATAATTCGGGAAGGTATAGAGAAGATTCATGAAGCATTGCCGGACTATAAATATGTACCCATGCGGGATGTCAGGGAAGCAATGTATCCAGAGAAAATGAACACAGAACAGCTGGCAGAGGCACTGGATGAGATCGCAGAAGCTTTTGATCCGTATGAATATCGGGATAATGTGGAGCCGGGAGAGAACACGGTACAAGAGGTAATGCTGGATTTGCAGAGTGGTAATACGCATTCTTATATTTCTTATTTGAAGGACATTGTAGAGGAAGAATGTGATCTGTCAGTCCGTGCTGGAGTATTGGTCGAGCGATTGAAGTCCTATGAACCGGAACTTCCAAAAGATATGGAGCCGATGGTGTATGTGAATTATTGTGAGAAAAGTGAGTTGGGGAGTCCAAGATGTCAAAAGTTATCTGATCTGGATTCCAAAACCGTAGAACAGGACAAAGCCTGGTATGCTGACCGTGATCCAAACACCAACGAACCAAAAACGACAGCACAGATGTTTTTTACAGTATATTATGCTGAGAAGGGTGATAAGATGCTGCACCATTTTCAAGGTAAGATAGAGATTGGTACTGGAAACGGTGGTATCATCAGTCAGTTAAAGATGCAGAATGAAATGAAATTGACAGATGAAAGCTGGATTAGTTATCAGCAAGGAAAAGGTAATGAAGAGTATCAGAAGTATATGGAAGATCTGACGGATATGCAGAATCATGTTCTGCCGTATTTGCAGAGCTTTTGCAGTCTGGAAGAAAAAGGTGTGAAGGAGAGACGAGAACAGCAGGTGACAGAGAAAAATGAGAGCAGAGAAGCTGTGTCAAGAGCCGGCGTTGAAGCAAATACAGCAGTTAAGGACGCAGGGAAAGCTGAAAGAAAGCCAGTAGCACAAAAGAGAGCAATGACGGGAAAAGAGAAGAAACCATCAATCCATGAACGCTTGGAAATCAATAAGAAAATTATCCAGGAAAAGCAGGGAAAAGATAAGCTGGAGAGAGGGGCTGATTTGGGTGTAAGATAAACAATAAAGCCTGGTAGATGATTTTAAAAGATTATTTACCAGGTGTTTTTGTGAAAATCTTAGAAAACAATAACAAATCAAACAACCTAGAAGAAAACTTAATTTTGGTTGAAACTATTCCGATAAAAGAATATACTTATAATAGGCTTGTTGTATCGTTTGGAGGAAAATTATGGATTATATAACAACGATCGAAATGTCAAAAATATGGGGAATTTCATCTAGAAGAATTTCTCTTTTATGTAGCCAGGGAAGAGTGCCTGGAGCAGAGAAAAAGGGAAAGACTTGGCTAATACCAAAAGATGCGGTAAAGCCAACAGATCCTCGAAAGAAAAACAGATGACGTATTGGAGGTTATAATGCTTATGGGAAGACCAGAAGATTCCAGCGCTTGTGCACTTCACAAGACTTGGATATACCTATATGTCAATTAAAGATGAAGTAGAAAGGAAAGTACCATGACAAAGGATGAAATAAAAAAACTCTGGATGGACAGTCCGGAATCACTACAGTTTTTAAATAATGCTACAAAATTTTATAATTTAATGATGATGTATCGTTGTGCTATTCGGGAGATACAAACTAAACTTGAGGTTTTGGATGATGAATTTTCAGTTGAGAACAATCGAAATCCTATTTCTTTTATAAAAACAAGAATTAAGAAGCCCAATAGTATTTACAATAAACTGCAGAAGATGGGATATGAATTTACAACAGAAAATATACAGACATATCTCAATGATGTAGCAGGCGTTCGAATAGTTTGTGCGTTTATTG
>ENA-OYDC01000089-OYDC01000089.1-human-gut-metagenome-genome-assembly--contig:-NODE-89-length-26872-cov-8.511877_pt1 | contig 26872 bp, 20 predicted proteins | sample MGYA00243685_ERZ652898 | MGnify/ENA primary metagenome ERZ652898 (study PRJEB26926, sample SAMN06164546) | human gut metagenome | biome: ENVO:00009003; feature: ENVO:2100002; material: ENVO:00002003...
CGTGCTTACAGCGTATAGCTGCTTAGCACATTATTGAATTATTAACGAACTATTGTTCTTGTCCTTCTTTACATATACAGTAACGTCAACGTCATTTTCGTCTCCGTTGTCAGTTACTTTCATGATGGTTGCTCCTTTTGGACTGTCTTGTTTACCCAAAGAATTTGGTATGAAACTTTTGTCCATTTTCAAATCGACATAGATTCCGTTAGCCACAGGCTGTCCTTGATTTTCTCTTTCTTCCAAACGGGCAATGGCTTGATTTACGGCTGTTTCGTATTGCCCTTTCACCATTTGGGCATGCACAACCCTATCTCTTGTTGGTAGGGAATGTCCTCCAAAGCCCTGATTCTGAGGTGAAAAATCATGGGCTTCGGCTATATTGTTGCTTAAAAAGAAATGTTTTTTATGCATATAGTTCCATTATTTAGCTGGTTTGACGATTTAACTGCTGACGCATATTTACTATGGTCTGAACCAGTGGAAGGTCTATCTTCCTGTCATTAAGTAGGGATTCCTTAAATATGTCTGAACAAACCATCTTGATTTCAGCATGGCTCATGCCATCAAACAAGGGTTCTGCAGATGAGAAATCCAAATCCTTTGCGGTATAGAGATATTCACGCAGCAATGCTAATCGCTGTTCTCTATCTGGCAATTTATACTCTATGACATCATCAAATCGCCTAAACATGGCTTTATCTATTGATTCTATGCTATTGGTGGCAGCTATGATAAAACTGTCAGAATCATCTCGCTCCAACAGTTGTAGGAACGTGTTGAGTATTCTTCGTTGTTCGCCAACTTCGTTGTCCATTCCTCGCTGAGAACCGATGGCGTCAAATTCGTCAAACAGATATACAGCTGGTACTTCGTTGATAAAATCAAAGATTCTACCTAGTTTCTGACCTGTTTCTCCCATGAACTTGGTCACAACTTTTTCAGTTCGCACAACAAAGAATGGCAAATTGAATTCTTTTGCAAGGGCACTGGCTGTCATCGTCTTTCCTGTTCCCGATGCTCCATACAATAGGAGCTTTCGGCGATTTGCCAATCCGTACTTACTTAGGGTTTCTTTCTTTAGATATTCTTTGATGACTCTGTCCAGTTTCTCTTTCAACTCCTGACTGAGTACCAGACTTGTCATGTCATCATAGGTATCTACTTGCAGCAGCAAGTCATCTATACCCTTGTTTTTAGACACCAAACGTACCGTACCCAAGGATGTTTTCTTTTGGTTGAGCAATTCTTGTATGGTACGTGCTACTATGGCATGACCACTCCTTGCCTCCACAGCGGAAATCTGCAGGGCAACCTTTCTGAATTGCGTATCATCGTTGTTCAGATGATTTCGTATCAGAGATAATATTTGATCAGCTGTAGCCATTTTTCTGTTTATTTACATTTTTTGCTATGCAAAAATATGATTTTTTTTCCAGATTCACGAATTTTCACCTTGCAATAGACGTATATTTACGTTTTTTTATTACGTTTGTCGCAATTTTATTACAAATATGCGTATTTTTCATCTGCCACACTCATATTCCCGGCAGTTTTTTCTTTTTCTCATAAATTGTGAGTACTTTTGCAGAAGATTTACAAGTGGGATCCTCAATTACAGGCAAGACGAATCTACAAACATAAATAAGAGAGATGGGAAAAAGAAGATTATACATATTTCTCCATCAGCACAAAGGTGATGAAGCCCAGGAGAAGGGCGTAGGTGGCTTGCTTCTGAAAGCCATGGGCATGGGTTTCGGGAATCATCTCATCGCTCGTTACATAGAGCATGGCACCACCGGCAAAACCCAACATCACGGGGAGGAAGGTAGAAGAGGCTGAACCCAAACCGAAACCTAACAGAATGCCTACCACTTCGAGCAGGGCGATGAAGATGGAAATGAAGAAGGTACGGACTGCTGTAACACCAGCCATCATTAAAGGAGCAATAATCACCATACCCTCAGGGATGTTCTGCAGGGCGATGCCGAAGGAAACGCCCCACTCCGTTGCGCCTTCTGATGAACAGACACTCACTCCAGCAGCCATGCCCTCGGGCAGTTTGTGCAGGGCTATCGCCATCACGAAGAGCATCACATGACTGAGTCGGGCATTGTTGCGATGCTCCTCGGGGTCTAGTCCCGTGATGTGATGAAGATGGGGAGTTACCAGATCCAGCACATTCAGGAACAGGGCTCCTGCCATCACGCCGATTACTACCAGCCACCAAAGTCCGGTCTGTTCGAAGGCTGGCACTATCAGTCCCAACGTGGAAGCTGCCAGCATGAGTCCGGCACAATATCCCAACACAGCATCGTTCCATTTATGAGGCAACTCCTTGACGAAGAAACCTAGAATGGCACCGATAATGGTGGCACCGCACAGTCCGGCGGCACTAATCAATACGTTTGTCATAATCAATATAATATTGAAGTTATCCAGTTAAACACATGAAGATGCAGATACATCATAGAAGAAAACAAGCATGGACAACCCTCACAGTCATCCATGCCCATCTATTTCGTATCTGATCTATTCAGTTATTACTAATTATGTTTTGTTATGGTGAAATTGGTGTTTTCCAATTTCATATCATCATTCCTATTTCAACTTCTTATAACCATAAGCTGCGCTATTGCCCAACTGCTCTTCAATGCGGATAAGCTGGTTGTACTTAGCCATGCGGTCGGTACGACTCATAGAACCCGTCTTAATCTGACCAGAGTTTGTTGCTACGGCAATATCTGCAATTGTTGTATCCTCGGTTTCACCAGAACGATGGGAAGTAACGGTGGTGTAACCATGACGGTGAGCCATCTCGATAGCATCCAGTGTCTCGGTAAGAGAACCAATCTGGTTCACCTTGATGAGGATAGAGTTGGCAGCCCCCATCTTGATGCCCTTCTCCAGGAACTTCACGTTGGTAACAAAGAGGTCGTCACCTACCAACTGGCAACGATCGCCGATGGCAGCAGTCAACTTTACCCAGTTGTCCCAATCGTTCTCGTCAAGGCCATCCTCGATTGAATCGATAGGATATTTGGTAATCAGTTCTTCCAGGAACTTGATCTGCTCAGCAGCAGTCAGTTTCTTACCATTAGGATCCTTCTTCTTACCATCCTTCAACTGGCGGTAATCGTAGAACCACTCACCATTTTCCTGAACGGCAAACTCGCTGGCAGCACAGTCCATGGCAATCTTCACATCCTTTCCTGGCTCATAACCGGCATCCTTGATAGCCTGGCAGATGCTGTCGAGCGCATCCTCTATACCATCGAGTGCAGGAGCAAAACCGCCCTCATCACCTACGGCAGTAGAAAGACCGCGGCTCTTCAGGAGCTTAGCCAAGGCATGGAACACCTCAGCACCCATACGGATAGCCTCCTTCTCGGAAGGAGCACCCACAGGACGAATCATAAATTCCTGGAAGGCGATAGGCGCATCAGAGTGAGCACCACCATTGATGATATTCATCATAGGAACAGGAAGGGTGTAAGTATTGCAACCACCGATATAGCGATACAATGGGATATGGAGATACTCAGCAGCAGCATGAGCCACAGCCAAAGAAACACCGAGGATGGCGTTGGCACCCAGATTAGACTTGGTCTTGGTACCGTCGAGTTCCAACATCTTATAATCGATGGTACGCTGCTCCAAGGCAGAAAGACCTACCAAAGCCGGAGCAATCACCTGATTCACATTCTCCACAGCCTTCAAGACGCCCTTGCCGCCATAGCGGCTCTTGTCGCCATCACGAAGTTCCAAAGCCTCGTTCTCACCAGTTGATGCACCAGAAGGAACCGATGCACGACCTACGACACCTGACTTCAAAGAAACTTCAACCTCTACTGTAGGATTGCCACGAGAATCCAAGATTTCTCTTGCATGAACATTTTCGATAATCATAATACTATAATACTTTTAATTACGTTAAACATTTTTTCCGAGTGCAAATTTAGGTATTATCTGACAAATCTCCAAATTTCGGGCATCATCAAAAGTAGGTATCGCCCGAAAATACCTACATATAGGTAAGGAGAGGCATGGAAATTTGAGATGCTACCAAATTGTCATTTTATTTTGATTTTATCAATCAGTCCTTCGAAATCCTCCTTTTGCATAGCACCCATCTGCACAGATGGTTTGCCTTTCACGGGGATGAAGAGGAAGGTAGGGATGCTGCTGATACCGAAAACAGAAGCAAGTTCGGACTCCCGGTCGATATCAACCTTATAGAAATCTACCTTGCCGGCATACTTCCCGGCGAGAGATTCTACTACTGGAACCATCATCTTACAAGGTCCACACCAGGTGGTATAGAAATCGATGACGGCAGGACGGGAACCGGCAAAGACCCACTCATCCGGATGAGCCTCGTAATCCATAATCTTTTTTCTGAAATCAGATGTGGTAAGATATTGCACCTTGGCAGTTTCATTCTTCTCAGTTTTCCCTACAGTCGTTTGAGGAGAAACATCAGGTGCTTTCCTGTTCTGTGTACAAGAAACAAGAAATGGCAGAAATAAAATAGCTGCTAATATGATTTTCTTCATCGTTTTTCGTTGTTTTAATTTGAGAGGGTATGCCATTAGGCTATAACACACCCTCTTATTACAATTAATCACTAATAAATAATCACTACTCCTAATCCTTCAAAGAATAAGTAACGGTAGTAACAACCCTTACCTTTTTAATATATGGGGTATTGGAATCGCGGTCTTCGATAGAGAACTGGCCCTGGTCGGCATTCATAATCTTGTCTATCTTACTCTTGCTGTTCTCAGCAAACTGGGCAGCAGTCTGCTCAGCATTCTCTATCGCCTCCTGCATCATCTTAGGTTTCATCTGACGGAAGGCAACATACTCATACTTCACCGGATTCTCGTAACCACCATCCACAATAGCAACCCCCTTCTGAAGCAGATCACCCTGACGGGCAATGATACTGCGAACCAGTTTCACATTCTTGGATGTAACCGTGATGATGGAAGTAATGTTATAACGATAACCCTGACGGTTTTCGCCATATCGTTCAGCATTGAGGTCGATGACCACAGGCGCATTCACATTGATTTCATTAGCCTTAACACCATTCTCCACCAGAAAGTTTCTGATGGTTCTCGTGGTGGCATTGATTTTTTGATAGAGTTCAGGCAGGTCATTGCCTATTTCCTTGGAAACGATAGGCCACGTCACCTTATCAGCCTCCACCTCCTTTTCGGCAAGGCCTTTCACTACAACCTTTCGGTCATTACTAATCACACTTTCAAGTCCCGACTTAATACAAAATCCAAGCACGATAATGCCGATGGTTAAAATCACGGCTTGCTTAATACCAGAATTGATGTTCATCATTAGTCCTCCATTATTAAGTTGCTAAAATTGAGTTTCCATTCTATCTCAGATTGAGTTGCAATTTGAGTTTTCAAAGATACAATAAAAATATAGAAAAACGACACTTTATAATGATAAAATATGCTAAAACAGCCCATATCAACCCATAAACACCATTTTTTCTGCCCAAAAGCTTGCATATATTACCGAAAAAAACTACCTTTGCCAAAAAACAATAAAATGGATTACAACATGATTGGGACCGCATGGTCGTTACTGCCTCCTATTGTCGCCATTGCTCTGGCGCTGAAGACGAAAGAGGTCTATTCTTCTCTTTTTATCGGTATCATACTGGGTGCCGTTCAATATTGCATTTCGATGGGAACAGGTTTCGACGGATTCCTCGTTCACCTGACCAACCACACTGTAGGTGAAGGCGATGATGCCAAGGCATACGGTTTGATACATTGCCTTTCCGACCCATGGAACGTGGGCATTCTGGTATTCCTGGTGGTATTAGGCTGCATCGTTTCACTGATGAACAAGGCGGGTGGTTCGGCTGCTTTCGGCCGTTGGGCTTCCAAACACGTACACTCGAAGATTGGGGTACAGATTGCCACCATTCTGCTCGGCATTCTGATATTCATCGATGATTACTTCAACTGCCTTACGGTGGGTTCGGTGATGCGTCCTATCGCAGTGCGCAACGGTGTTACCAAGGAGAAGCTGGCTTATCTCATCGATTCTACGGCCGCTCCGGTCTGCATCATCTCCCCTATCTCGAGTTGGGCAGCTGCGGTATCGGGCTTCGTATCAGGAGGTGAGAACGGACTGGCACTTTTCTGCAAGGCGATACCTTTTAATTTCTACGCATTCTTTACCATTCTCTTTATGTTTGGCATCGTGATACTGGGCTTCGACTTCAAGGCGATGAGCAAGTATGATGCAAGACTGAAGGAATGGTACGAACGAACCAATGGCGGGAAACTCGATGAAGTGAGCGATACCAAACTGCAGATTGTTGAGCATGGTGTGGGAGCCAAACAGGAAGAGGATTCCAAGAACAAGGGAACCGTGAGCGACCTGGTGATACCAATCATCATGCTGATTATCTTCTGCATGGCGGGTATGGTATATTCGGGCGGATTCTTCGATGCCAATAATGCCAACTATCTCAACTTTGTAGATTCCTTTGCTGCGAGCAATGCCTCTGTGGGCTTGGTAATCGGTTCATTGGCTGCCCTGATTCTTACCATCATGATGTTTACCATTCGCAAGACCTTGCCTTTCGATGAGGCGATGAGTAGTCTCATCAAGGGTTTTGAGGCGATGGTACCAGCCATTCTGATTCTTACTTTGGCATGGACGTTGAAGAGTATGACCGACTCGCTGGGTGCGGCAGAATATGTATCATCGGTTGTAGCGAGCAGTGCCTCAGAACTTCAGATGCTTCTTCCGGGCATCATCTTCCTGGTAGCAGGCTTCCTGGCATTTGCAACGGGTACCTCCTGGGGAACCTTCGGTATTCTGATTCCTATCTGCATCGCCGTATTCCCTGGTGCTGATCCTTTGCGCATCATCTCTATCTCGGCATGTATGGCTGGAGCGGTATGTGGCGATCATATCTCTCCTATCAGCGATACCACCATCATGGCGAGTGCGGGAGCGGAATGCAAGCATGTGCATCATGTATCATCACAGTTGCCTTACGCCCTGACTGTAGCCTGTGTGAGTTTCTTCACCTTCGTTGTGGCGGGATTCACTCATACGCTGGGTATGATAACGAGTGCCATCATCTCGTGGATATTCGGTGTTGCCATGCTTGGTTTTGCTTTATTTTATTTAAATAAGCGCCAAAAAGGTAAATAGTTCTTAATTTATTTGTATATTTGAAATATTTTCAATATCTTTGCATAAGAAAAGCTGCACTCGGCAATTTGAAAGCAAGCTTTCATTGCGCTCGTTTGCATTTTCTTTGCAAAAGAATTTAATAAAGAACATATTAATAACTTAATACAGAATACATTATGAAGGAATTAAAAGGAACAAAGACTGAGAAGAACCTCCTGGAGGCTTTCGCTGGTGAGTCACAGGCTCGTAACAAATATACCTATTTTGCAAGCAAGGCAAAGAAGGACGGTTTTGTACAGATAGCTAATATCTTTGAGGAGACAGCTGCTAACGAGAAGGAGCACGCTAAGTTGTGGTTCAAGTATCTGGAGGGCGGTGCTATCCAGGATACAGAGAAGAACCTGGAAGCTGCTGCCAATGGTGAGCACGACGAGTGGACAGAAATGTATCCACGCATGGCAAAGGAGGCTCACGAAGAAGGTTTCGAGGAGATTGCAGCTAAGTTTGAGATGGTTGCTGAAATCGAGAAGCACCACGAGGAGCGTTATCGCAAGCTCTTGAAGAACGTACAGGACAAGCTCGTCTTCTCTCGTGACGGCGACTGCATCTGGCAGTGCTCTAACTGCGGACATATCGTAGTAGGCAAGCAGGCTCCTGAGGTTTGCCCAGTCTGCAACCACCCACAGAGCTACTTCCAGATTGAAGCACAGAATTACTAATTCTTACTTGAGACGAAATATCTAACAGAACATATATAAATAAGAAAGGGTGTGTCATGGCCTTATGACACACCCTCTTTTTATGATTTAGCTTGAACCATTCCCAACATGATTTCTATCAACCTTGGAACACCATACTGTTCTACCTCGTCCTCTTTCACCCAGATATAATCATCAGGGAGCAGGGGGCGGGTTTCTGTTTCCTGCAGATAGAAGTCGGCAAGGAGGATGCGATGGGTAAGTACATGCTTCACATCCTTAGCCAGGAGAAGAGGATTATGGACAAAGGCAGGCAGTTGCGGAGCATCTGATGCGTTATATGGTTCCCACAATCCTTGCCAGATATCACCCTCGCCGCGACGGTGGATAGCCACTTTGCCTTTACACCTTATATATATATAGGAGAGATGGCGCGTTTTCACCTTCAGTGTCTTGTTCTTCACCGGCAACTCCTCTACCCTTCCAGTCCTCAACGCCTCACAGGTTTCGGCAAGCGGACAGACAAGACATTTTGGAGATTGAGGAGTGCACTGGATAGCTCCGAAATCCATCATACCCTGGTTATAGGCAGCAACAGGCGATAATGCTGTATCAGAAAGTTGCTGAGCAGATGAAGCTGGCAAGAGTGATTGAGCCAATGCTGCAAACTCTTTTTTCCCCTGCGTTGAATTGATAGGAGTATCTATTCCGAAGTAACGTGAAAGAACCCGGTACACATTGCCATCTACTACTGCCGCCGGAATATCAAAGGCAAAAGAACCGATGGCTGCCGCAGTATAATCACCCACCCCTTTCAGGGCTTTGATACCTTCAAGCGTATCAGGGAAATGACCGAGCTCCACAATCTGTCTGGCAGCAGCATGAAGGTTGCGGGCTCGCGAGTAATACCCCAATCCCTGCCAGAGTTTCAAGACATCATCCTCGCTGGCAGCAGCCAAGTCTTCAACCTTGGGATAGGTCTTCATGAACCGCTCCCAATATTCCCATCCCTGTGCGATGCGGGTTTGCTGAAGGATGATTTCGCTCAGCCAGATGGCATAAGGGTCCGTGGTTTCGCGCCAAGGCAAATCCCTACCATTCTCACGAAACCAATGGATAATGACAGCCGAAAAACTATTCATAAAATTCAATGTTCAAATCTCAATGTTCAAAGTAATTACTGTTCCGGATATTGCTCGTAAATCTTCAGACCGAATTCATTCGCCAAGGCATAGGCATGCTCCATGATATCGGCGAGAATGTGCTCATAATTCACCCATACCTTATCCTTGATGAAGAAATAGAACTCGATAGGGAGACCACATTGCGTGGCTTCCATGTGGCGCACCATCAACGTGAGATCGGTATTGACCTCCGGACGCTGGCGCAGATACTTCTCCATGAATTTACGGTAAAGTTGGAGATTGGTAGGAGCAAGGGCTGCAGGATTCTTTAAATCCTCAATATCCTTCCCTTCTTGTATATCTTTATCTATCGCCTTCTGCAACGACTCCTTCAACTTAAATGAATCTTCGGTGGCGAAATGCCTGGCAAGCAGATTACGTTTTAATGTCTCATCCACCAGACGGACACTACGGAAATCGAAGTAAACCACGCGCTTCACTCTTCGTCCACCACTCTTCTGCATACCAATCCAGTTCTGGAACGAACCATTCACCAGGTTAATAGGCGAAATGGTAACGATGGTGTTATCAAAGTTGCGCACCTTTACGGTCGTGAGTGATATATCCTCAACGATACCATTGGCATCCACCGACTTCACCGTAATCCAGTCGCCCTTATGCAACATATCATTGCTGGTAAGACGCACACCAGCCACCAATCCCGAGATGGTATCCTTGAAGACCAGCATCAGGACAGCCGAGGTAGCACCCAAACCGGCAAAGAGGGTCATCGGGTTCTTGTCCAACAGGATGGCAACCACCACCACAGCAGCCACGAAGAGCATCAATATCCTGAGAACACCGCAGAAAGTATGGAAATACTGCTGAGTCGACGAGCGTCGTTCCTGAGAATCCTCCAATCCTTTGAAAGACCCGATGAAGACCAGAGCCGTACGCACCGACATCACCACGATATAGATGCCCGTAGCCCGCTCCAATATCTCCTTGAATATCGGATACTCCAGATAAATCAGCGGCATGAGCGACCATATCACCACCGCCGGCACAATATGGCAAGCCGAGGTGAGCACCTTCTTGTTCAGCAGCACATCATCCCAAGTGATGTCCGTCTTATCAGTAATCTTACTGATGAGCGGAACCAGTATCTTGCGACACAGGAAATCGCTCAACATCGCCAAGAGAATGGCAGTAATGGTGAGCAAGATATGGCGCAGCATGGGCACAAAATCACCAGTGACTCCTGCCCATGTTATCATTTCATCTACAAAATTACGAATTTCCTCCATAAAACTATTAACTATCAACTATAAACTATCAACTAACGCTCATGGTTGGCAGAGCAAAGTACATACTTTATCAGCAAAGTGTCTGGCATTATTGCCATGCATGATACCATTGTTGATGATGGCGAAACAGAGTTCATGACCATTGGCTGCGGTACAGTAACCCGCCAATGAGATGATGCCCGTCAGCGTACCCGTCTTTGCTTTCACATTGCCATGCACAAAACTGTTCTTCATACGCTTCTTCAATGTACCATCTACCCCACCGATAGGCAGCGAATGCTTCAGATGGTCCATGATGTTGCCGTTGAGATAAGCATAACGCAGCAGTTTCACCACCAGTTCGGCACTGAGATAATTATAGAGCGAAAGTCCCGAGCCGTCAGCCAGTTTATATCTTGCCGGATCGAGTCCTATCTTACGGATAAGCTGTTTTTCCACATTTCGGGCACTCTTGGCACTCGCCCATTTATTGCCCGTAGAAGCCGCAATCTGATAATACATGCTCTCGGCATAGAGATTATCACTCTCCTTCATCATCTTGTGCAGAATCTGATCCATCGTATGGAATCGGGTACAGACCGTAAAGGCACTCGTAGGACAAACCTTCTCTGAAGCCCCAAAGCAGGAATATTCGATGCCCTCCTCACGGAGCTTGGCAAGAAACTTATCCATAAAGATGTCCTTGCGCTGGAACACCAGTGGCGAAAGCACCGGATTGTCATCATCCCAGCACCAGCCTTCACCCAACAGATCGGCATCCTTCAAAGAGCGGTCGGCATAGATGCTGCCACGGATGGTGTCAACACCCATATCCTTCAGACTATTGACAAATGCCGACATATCATCGCTGTTGAAACGGGGATCCATACCGCCTATACAATAGACATCACCCGTCAATACTCCATTCTCAATGGTACCGGTATATTTCAGAGTGGTCTTAAACTGGTAAGAACCGCCCAACTTATCGAGCGCCGTAATGGCAGTCAGGAGCTTCATCGTACTTGCCGGACGCATCAGCTGTCGTTCATTTCTCTGATAGATACAAGAGTCAGCAGACAGGTCCCAGACCATCAGTCCTACCTGTGATGTTTCGAACATCTTGCTCTCAAGGAGTTTATCAATACCCACTCTCACCGATTCTGGCCAAGGCAATTTCTGCGTCAGCGTATCCGCAGCCAGGGAGTCAACGAGTGTAGAGTCGGAAACATCCCCCTCATCAACCGTTTCTATTCTCTCATCTTCAATCACATTCTGGGCCTGCACCGGTACAGAGATCCATACCATCATCAGACCCAACATCATATATATTATCTTTTTCATCACAATCAGTTCACCTGAACTTAAAAGAAATTATTTATTCTTGATTCTCTCCATAAATGCCTCTTCATTATCCGGCTGAACGGTCACAATATTATTATGTCCGTATTCGATGACCACGCAATGGTCTAATCCGAAGAAAGTCTTGGCGATGTGTACATCAATGACATCACATAGCGGCACATTTCTGTTGGAAGAGAACCTGCCCTCATTGATGATGAGATATTCCATCTCCTCATCCAGGTCTATCGGTTTTACCATCTTGAAGGTATAGGTTGTATTCAGTATGCGCTCTATCATGCCCACGATGATGATAGCCACAAAGATGCCGATGATAGCCAGTTTGACCCAGAAAAAGTAGAGAGCCAGGATTGCAAACACCGCCACACCGATACGTGCCGTCAGCGTAAAGCGCTTATGAAAAGTTCTATCTGCCATAACTTTGATTTATTACCTTATATTATTGTCGTTTTTACGACCTTTTGATAGTCTAAAAGACTATATAACCTTAAATTTCGCTGCAAAATTACAAAAAATCCCTCTCTTTTTACTCATTTTAAAGATTAATTATTACTTTTGCAACGAATTAAGAATTAATTCTGAGAGAATGGGGCTGTTTTATAGATAAAAACACCCGTTCTTAAAATTGAAATTAGATAAGAATAAACTCAATGGTTTATAAGTATGATTTTCTGATTATCGGCTCAGGAGTTGCCGGTATGAGTTACGCCCTGAAAGTAGCCAGAGCGCATAAAGGTAAGGTGTGTATGATTTGCAAGACCTCGCTCGACGAGGCTAACACGTCATTCGCACAAGGTGGTGTGGCGTCAGTTACCAACTTGGAAGTGGATAACTTCGACAAGCACATACAGGATACAATGATTGCTGGTGATTATATCAGCGATTATAAAGCAGTGAAGCAGGTTGTCACCATGGCACCGGAGCAGATCAAGGAGCTCGTGCAGTGGGGCGTCAACTTCGATAAGCAGCAGGACGGCAAGTTCGATCTCCACCGTGAGGGCGGTCACAGCGAGTTCCGCATCCTTCATCATGCCGATGATACGGGTGCAGAAATCCAGCGCGGTCTGATGGAGGCTGTGCGCAACTGTCCGGATATCGATATCAAGGAAAATCATTTCGCAGTAGAGATTATCACACAGCACCATTTGGGTGCCCGTGTTACCCGCCGCACTCCTTATATCAACTGTTACGGTGCATACGTATTGAATCCTGACACCCAGAAGGTGGATACCTATCTGAGTAAGGTTACCGTGATGTGTACCGGCGGATGTGGTGCCGTTTATCAGACTACCACCAACCCTGTGATTGCCACTGGCGATGGTGAGGCGATGGTATACCGTGCCAAGGGAACTGTAGCCGACATGGAGTTTGTCCAGTTCCACCCAACCGCTCTTTATCATCCGGGCGAAACCCATCCTGCCTTCCTCATCACCGAGGCTATGCGTGGTTATGGCGGCATCTTGCGTCTGCCTAACGGCGAAAGTTTCATGGAGAAATATGATAAGCGATTGAGTCTGGCTCCTCGTGACATCGTGGCTCGTGCCATCGATAAGGAGATGAAGATTCACGGATTGGATCATGTCTGTCTCGATGTAACCCATAAGAATCCAGAGGAGACCAAGCGTCACTTCCCTAATATCTACGCCAAGTGTCTGAGTATCGGCATCGACATCACCAAGGAGTATATCCCTGTTCGTCCTGCCGCTCACTATATGTGTGGTGGTATCAAGGTTGATTTGAACGGCTGTTCAAGCATCAACCGTCTCTATGCCCTGGGCGAGTGTTCATGCACCGGTCTGCATGGCGGTAACCGTCTTGCCAGCAACTCGCTCATCGAGGCTGTGGTTTATGCCGAGACAGCTGCCAAGCACAGTCTGGAGCATGTAGATGAATATGATTTCAACGAGAAGGTTCCAGCATGGAATGATGAAGGTACTTTGACCAACGAAGAGAAGGTGCTGATTACACAGAGCGTGAAAGAGGTTGGCGAATGCATGAGCAACTATGTAGGTATCGTGCGCAGCGATCTCCGTCTGAAGCGAGCATGGGACCGTCTCGACCTTCTCTACGAAGAGACCGAGAATCTCTTCAAGCGTGTAAAGGTAAGCAAGGAACTCTGCGAGCTCCGCAACATGATTAACGTGGGTTATCTCATCACCCGTATGGCTATTGAGCGCAAGGAGAGCCGTGGTCTTCACTATACCATCGACTATCCTGTTCATGCTTACGACAAGAAGTAATCAAGAATTATCAGAATATTAAAAAGCTCGGATGCTTGTGATGCATCCGAGCTTTTTTTATTTTCAAGAATTTGAGAATTAGAGAATTTTTCTTTCTACCTATTGGTTCTGGTGAATTTTCTTTTTATCTCGTCAGCGAGAACTTGATGCTCAGGCCGAAATCCTGTGTGGTGGTAGGATAACTGCTGCTCGACAGGAGCGGGGTGTTGGTCTGACGGTCATAATAGAAACTCATGGTAAGGAGTTTGCTGAAGGTATAATCGGCAGAGAAACTCAGCTTCAGGGCATTGTTGCCGCTGCTGGCACTGCTTACCATTGAGGCAATATCACGAACGATGGCTGCCTGCTTGCGGAAACTGAAGTCAAGACGAAGATTCAGATCATGGTTGGTACCATTCTGAACCGTCTTGGTGGTCGATGCATTCTTATTGGCTGCATTCTTGTTGCCGCCCTTCGACTTGGAACGGGAGGCTTTGGCGCCCCAACCGAAAACATCGAAGTTGTTGATGCGGTAACCCATACCGATTACCCAGTCCTTACTCAATGCCTCGTTCAGCTGCACACTCGTCATACTGAGGTTCAATACACGGGTCTGGCGATATTCTGCCTTCACCGTCATATTATTGTTGAATGTGACATCCATACCCAATAATGGCGAGAACGACTCATTGATACTTACCTGCGAAATATTGAACATGCTGCTTGGCGACGGATTGCCCGTAGCGGCATCACTCACGAAGCCGAGACCGTTCATATACTCCTGGAAGGTGCTGTAACTGTTGTAGCTGCCAACTGCAAAGACGCTTTTGTAAGAGTGGTTGATGTTGATACTCTTGAAGTGCTCGTTGAACCAAGGCAGACGTCCCAGTCCGCTGTAACGGATGGTCCAGTTTGGCAACATCCGGCTCAATGCCGGGAATACCGAAAGCGAATTGCCACCCATCGAGGTATAAGCCTTGAGGAAGGCAGGAATCATGACATCGCTGCTATACTGGTTAACCGGTGTGCGGGAAGCATCAAACTTGCCGCCAGCCAGAGCCGAACCAGCCGGATAAACGGTACCTGCATACTGCGCCTCTACCCTATCTCTGAAACCAGCCAGCGAGTTGACAAACTTCTCGAAGGTCTTGCTGCGATACCCCGAATTGGCATTGCCCATTCCCTCGAAAGCCGAACCCAGCGAGATGGTAGTCATCTGGAAGGCTCCACTCTGGGTGGTTGGCGTTCCTTCATACATATACTGTATGCTCTTCTGCGTGGTCTTGGTACGTGTAGCTGAGAGATCAATCTTGAAATCCTTGACAGGCTCCAGGGTGGCACGCAACGTAAGATTATCCGTTCTGCTGGTAGTAGCAGGTGTTGCGATACTGTCGTTGCAGAGCAGCCAGTCGTTGTTTCTTGCCTTCTCGATATAATTGTCGCCAACCATACCGAAGGCGAAGTCAAGACCCGGTGCCATCTGTCCCACCTTCTTCTGTCCGAAGGCATCACCCACACTAGGCAAGAAGCCCGGCAGGGTGAGCTGATAGCTGCTGCGATAGTTGATGCTCACATTGCGCACCATCATTGCCAAGCGACTAGCCAACTGCAATCCCTTATACCATTTCTTATCATCAAGCGGTTCCTTAGCCAGTACGGAGAGTTTCACCTTCATGGCTGTATCTACCTTTGAGATGATTCTAATCTGGTTATTATCCACCTTTTTATATTTAAGCGGGAATACCTTGCCGTCTTCCGTCTTGGCATTCACAATCAGTCGCTTGGTATTCTTGCCGTGGCGTATCTTGAATGTGGTATCAGGCAGGAGGGTGATTTCCCGTTCGAAAGCACGCTTGTTCTTAGGCAGCGCCTTCTTCGGATCAGCCGCCTGTTCCTTTGCTTCCTGCTTCTTTTTCTTTTTTTCCTGCTTCTTGCGCTGCATCTGTGCCCTACTCTGGGTACGGTCAAACTTATCGTTTACCTTCTTCAGGAAAGGCACATGGTTGTAGAGTTTCACCAGGTTGAAGTTTCCGTTCAATGTCAGTTCGCGCTGGGTATTGATGGTGTTTCCATACGAGTTGCCCTCCTCATCCTCTGTACCGCGCTCCCAAGAATAGTTGGCATTGTAAGAGGCATCGCTGTTCACCCAGTCAAAGACAGGCAGCAGATTGAGAGGCAACCTGTAAGATGCCTGGAAATTCTGACTATAGTCGAGCGGTGCACCCCAGTGGCGGATGCTGGTCCATACGGAGTCCTTCCAGGCATGATACTGGTCGGCATAAAGATCCTTGTTGACCGGTGTATATGGTTCCTCTATCTGTGCATGGGTAGCACTCTGGAAGCTCATGTGCAGGTTCTTTGTCAGATCCCAGTTGATGGAGAACTCACGGTTCCAGAGGAACTGTTCACTGAAGGTGAGCGGCAACTTGGAGTCTACTCCGGCAGCTCCACTCATCAGGGTTTCCATATCGCGCTCCTGCAACTCGTAGTAGTCGCGGGTCATCTCGGTATTGAAGGCTATGTTCTGCGGCAGCCAGTTCAGTCCGAAACGTTTCAGTATGTCGAGCCACTTGCTCTTGTTCTTCAGTCCCTTGAATGGTTCCCAAGCCTTATAAACCGGGCTCCACGAATAATCCAGGGCTCCTCGCCAGTTGTCCTTGCGCTCATACACCGTCGTTTCACCCGTAGTATACTGATGCTGATGACTGTAGGTGAATGAGAAGTTGGCTGGATCGTATGGCATCGGATGTCGCTTGGTAGCGATACCCACCCGGGCATTCGAGATGGAGAAGTTGGTCTGCGTAATCTTGGTGGCAGCGATGTTCTCGATAGAATCGCGCTCATGCTTGGATCCGGCGGCATCGAGGGCATCCTTCAACTCCATATCGGTATCCAGCGGATTATACTTAGGAGTGGTCTTCTCCTTGGTGACACTATAATATAAAGGTATGCTCACCTTCGCCTTGTCAGGGAAGAACTTACCCATTTCGAGCGATGTGGTCACACTGTAGGTACCGTAATTATCGGTGGTGCGACTTGCCACGCCATCTTCCAGACCGCCGAATCCCTCGCTGATGTATCTGCCGGTGGCATTTACGCTACCCAGATCGGAGAGTTGTACGTTCAGGTTGGCATTGGCTGCCCAACCACCCGAATTATTGTGTTCCTTGAGTCGGAGTTCGTTTATCCATACCTCACCGCTCTTGATGTCGGCAGAATTGTTTCTCACACCCAGCATCATGGTCTTCACCTCGCCGAGACTCGGATTACCCACGATGGTAATCTTATTCTGCGGATGTTCTGCATCCATCATAGAATAAGGAGCGAGATAAGAAGCCACACCCTGTGCCTTCGCCTTGTTGCGGTTTTTCTTCAATGCCGTAAAGACACTCAGCGGCACATCGAGCATATTCTCCTCAGGCCATACCGCCTTACAGTCGGCAAGCACATAGCGGTTGTAGTTGGAGCGTGGCTCGGTGAGCTTCAGCGGGATTTCATACTCGTAGTAATTGTTCTTGTAATCACTACCCAGACGGATGAAGACTGAGAGATCACCATCCTGCAGACGGGTGGTATTCTGCTCCAGGGCATTGGCATGGGCAAACATCTGGATGCGCTTGTACTGGCGCAGATCAAGGGTAGAATTCTTATAAACCGCCTTCGCCTCACCTGTGCTCATATTCTTGACCACCAGACTCAACGCCTGCTCGTTCGCCTCAACCAACTGAGGCTGACTAGGATCCTGTTCGCGCCTGATACCCGGAGGCAAGACATAGTTGACCGGTGTCTTCTCGCCGTTCTCCTCCAGACTCACACTGCTTGCATCAAGGGTTCCGCCACTGGCTGCGCCGAGCGGCTGATCATAGGTACGCCACTTGCCCATCACGAGGTCGAAGGTACCGAAACGCAGCACGATAGGTTTCTTGAAACCGGTGAGGAACATACGCATGAAGCGGATGCTGGAGAAATCGTTGATGTTGCCCTGACGGCTCTCAAACTCATCGATAGGTATGCGGAACTGATACCAGGTAACGGTAGACTTGGTATTATCACGCCAGGTCTGGCTGTATTCACGCTTATCTACAATATGATTGTTACCCACCACGAGATCTTCCGGACGGAGGCTGACACGGTACTGGAAGTATTTCTCATATTCGTTGAGGGTATAATCCTGGTTGATATCCTCGACATCCGGCGTTGACTTATAAGAAGTATCATAGCTCTCAGAACGGCTGTCGCTGTCAGGCGAGTTGCCCTGAGGATTGTTGATATACTTATATCGCTGCAAGATAGGAGCACGCATCTCATCCCAGTCGGAACCGCGGAAATAGTGGTAGTCATCACGTGCCGGATCGGCAAAGATGCTGTCGAACACCGCCTGGTTCACCTTGCCCTGAATCTGGTCGAGATAAGCACTCTTGTAGAATTCCTGCTCCTCGGCATCAGTCAGTCCGTTGAAACCCACATCCTGCAAGGCTCTACTGCCACTGGTGGTTGCAAAGGCATAGGTCACGGTGCTCTGGGTAGGAATCTTACCCCACTGGGTATAGGTGTAGCTCTTGCTGCCATCCACCGGCATGCCACTCTCATAGAATTTCTTGCCATCACGCAGGATATCCTCGCTCACCTCGCCCAGATTGATGTAGAAATCGCCACCGTAATCGGCAGCATCAGCCTCTTCGCGGGAATAGATGAACGGATCGAGCATCCAGAACTCGATGTATTCGATGTTTGCCTGCTCGAAATCGTTGGTATCCAGCTTACGCATCATTCCGCCCCAGTTGCGCTGCGGATTCTGCAGGGTTCCGTCAGCCTGCAAATCTGTTACATTGAAGTTGTATGGTCCCGGCTCGCTTGGATAGTAAGCCAGATTGAGTACATTCAGGGTATTGGTGGCGCCCTGATAACTGCTCTGGTCGCGCAATGGGAAGAGCTCCTTGGTATAGACCTCGCGAACATAATGGTTACTCAACTGCTTGAGGTCGCCCTTGATATGACCCGGAGTGAGCGAACTTCCACGGCGGGTGAACAGCGGATCGATGGTATACCAGGCTAGGCGCGAACGGTGGAAACCGCTGCTCAGACCGGTCTTATCGCTGTAATCGTCCTTGAAATTGAGCGAAGGCACACTGGATATAAACCAGGAGGTAGGAGTCGTTACATCGATGGTGGTCTTCGTACCCTCGAAATCATCGATATAAGATGCATTGTCCTGTGTGCCGCCTGCCTCACCGGCAATAAGCTGGGCAAATTCTCCTGTAAAGGATATCTGCGATGGCTGGGTAAGGTGCAGGAATGGTATCTTGTCAAGCACATTGGTGAGCCACTGACTCTCCTTGCGCCAGTTGAGATTAATGCCCCAAAGGGTGTTCTTCAGCGGTTCGGAGCCCATGGATACCTTGGTAGTAAGCGCCTGTTCGGAGAGGTGCTGGATAGTACCGCTCAACTGGAAATTCTTGGTAAAATCATACTCCCAGTTCAGTCCGAACATCGTTTTTCGGGTTTGTCCGAAATCGGTATTACTCTCCAGAGAAACGTTGACAGCCGTACCGGCATCGATGATGCTCTGGTTCAGGATGGTCACCTCACCGGCACTGTAATCTACCGAATAGTCGGTGCCCTCTTTCAGGGTGATACCGCCTGCCGTAACGACCACCGAGCCCTGTGGCACATTGTAGGCATCGAGCGAGATGACATTGGCTGCAGAGCCCTTGAACTGTCCCACAATCTGATACTTGTTCTTTTCGGCTATCTGCTTGGCTACGGTCTTCGTACTGTCATAGAGTTCGGTAAAGGCATACTTTTCTGCCTTGTCGGCAGCCACGCCCCGCTTGATCAGATAATCACGCATATAACTGCCGAAAGGCTCTACCTTCGGAATGAACACGCGTCCATTAGAGATGGTATAGCCTTCTACATAATCGAAATATCCATTGCTGTGTGCCTTGTTGTTGTTATCCAGACGGTCGGCGCCCAGCACACGGATGATAGGCAGCTCCTTCACCTGCTGCTCAGGGATATAACTGAGATATACGCCGGTGGTATCGCTCTGGTATTTCACATCCAGGCGGAACTTCTCCTTCTCTACGGTAGAAGCCAGATAATAAACGTTCTTCATCATCAGCCCCCAGTTGCCCTGTCGCGGATTGTTACTGGTATTCTTGAGCGATTTCACGAAGAGTGCCTGCTTGGTATCGCTGAGATCGGATGCAAACTCGCCCACCTGATAGGTAACGCCTCCCGATGTATACTCATAGGCTACAGCAAGTACCTGGTCGGTCTGCAGACTGGTTTTCAATGAGATATAACCCAAGGCGGTATTGACTGTATACTCTGAAGAATTGAGCAGACGGGCACTCTCCAGTTTCTCATAATCGGCTCCGCCAACCAGTCCGCCTCCATCGAGAGTGGTTGCAGCCTGGTCGATGTCACGGGCAGCAGCATACTGCCCTGTCATCGCAGCATACTCTGTATTCGCCTGGTTAGAAGGCACCTGTCCGCTCGCCGCCCACATCGGGTTGCTCAGTTTCTGGTTCTCGCCCAGGTCGGTCAGGGCTACGATGTTTCGGGTATTGGTGGTATTGCCGGTTTTATTGGTAACCCACACCTCCACACGGTTGATGGTGATGCCCGTGGTGAGATTAGGAAGTTTCTGCATCCAGGCATCATAATGATTTCTGAAATACTGGGAGAGGAAGAAGTGGCGGTTCTCCTCATAATCGGCTACATTCAGTTCGAAAGGGGTGAGCTGCACACCGCCCCTGGTAGATACGCTCTTCGATGCACTTTTCTTCTGCGAAGCCACCATCTGCAGCTTGAGTTTGCCAAACTGCATATCGGTTCTAACACCAAACAGACTGCTGGCGCCTTTGATGAGCGAAGAGTTGGAAGGGAAGGAGACGTTGCCCGCCTCAACGAGTTTGATGATTTCATCTTCCTTGCCGTCGTACTTCAGTTTCATGTTCTGTGCATCGAAATCGAAGGTGGCATCGGTGTTGTAATTCAGGTTCATGTTCACCTTATCGCCCACCTTTCCGTTGACGTTGAGGTTGATTTTCTCATCAAAATCCATCATCGTCGTCTTTCGGTTGCGTATAGGCAACGAAGGATTGTCGATGCTCTTCTTGTTGATACCGAATTTGAGTTCGGCAGAACCCTGTGTCTTCACTCTGATGCCACCAGGACCGAAGATTTTCTCGGCAGGTCCCAAGTCGAAGTGCATATCTGAGAAATCGAACTTCTCCTTGCCTTTTGCCTGGAAGATTTCATCGTTCTGCTTGCGGAAGTAGCTGTTGCGCTGCTGCTGTTCAGTCCATGCAAGATACTCTTTCGGAGTGAGCATGATAGGAGCCGAAAGCCAGGTTGAGCCCATGCGGTTGCCGATGATATAGCGGTCGAGGGTATCGTTGTAGACTACCTGATATTGCAGATTATCAGGACGTTTCAGGTCGAGCGGACTCTGATAGAGGTCGCTCAGGGAGTAAGGTTGGGTGCGCTGAATCTGCCAGCGGGTATGCAGCAGCGAATCGGGAATGGTATCTTCATCGAGCTGCATGGGCTGGGCTGTGCTGGTATGGGTTTTCTTTTTATCGTCCTGAAGTTGAGGCAAAGCTATCGCATAGCCGAAGGTTGCCACCATCAGCCAAGCCAATAGAAAAGATATGAATCTTTGCTTCTGTTTCATCGATAAAAAACTCCTAACTTATTTGATTTGCTTCAATGCCAGTTTCACAACCTGTTCTACCGAGAGATCAGGCTGTGCCTTGAGGATATCTACTACTACCTTGGCTGATGGTGCTGGCGAGAAGCCGAGCATGGTGAGGGCGCTTACCGCCTCATCCTTTACGTCATTGTTCACCATCACCACATTGCCTCCGCTGGCTGGCAGTTCGTCAGCAATGCCAAGGCTCACGATTTTATCTTTCAGGTCGATGATGATTCGCTGTGCCGTCTTCAGTCCGATACCCTTCACGGTTTTCAGCACCTTGTCGTTACCAGTAGAGATGATTTCACAGAGTTCGCGTGGCGAGAGTGAAGAGAGAATCATGCGGGCTGTATTTCCGCCTACTCCTGAAACGGTGATGAGGAGGCGGTAGAGTTCACGTTCCTGTTTGGTAGCAAAGCCGAAAAGGGTGAAAGAGTCATCTCTTCCACCAGCCACCAGCACTTCGTGAACATAGAGTTTCACTTCCTGTTTGCCCTGAATGGCAGTATATGTATTGAGCGATATATTGAGTCCGTAGCCCACCCCCGCAGTCTCAACAACAGCCAGCGCAGGTGTCAGCTCTGTCAGATCGCCATGAATATATTCTATCATTTTCTTTTTCTCCTAATTAAATTAATATATTAATAACGTGCGAAGGGCGGGATTATTGTAATAGAGTTCCATAAAATTACGTCCCGACGTAGCATGTAATACGTCCCGACGCAGAGCCAGAGACGTCGGGACGCAGCAAAAGCTACGTCAGGACGTAATTCAAAGCACATCGGGAGGTATCGGAAAGGGGATGTATGATGTTTCGCAACAAAATAACGAAACTGTAAGGCTCTTGCTACAGATACCTTACAAATCTCCGCTTATTCATACCTAAAAACTATTATTTTACTACTTTTTGCAACTTTTATGAGTTAAAATTCTATTAAAACGTCACGTATTTCAAGAAAAAGCTATACTTTTGCAACCGGAAATAGAATGAAAAGCGGAAAACATATCCGTTGGATGACTAAACCGCAACAAATAAAAGAAATTAAAACAACAAAATAAAAGAAATAAGACAATGAAGAAATTTAGAGCAGCCGTAGTAGGATACGGCAACATCGGTAAGTTTACTGTTGAGGCACTCGAAGCAGCTCCTGACTTTGAGATTGCAGGTATTGTACGTCGCCAGGGTGCCAAAGACAAACCAGCTGAGTTGGCAAACTATGAAGTAGTAGATGACATCACCAAGTTGAAGGATGTAGATGTTGCTATCCTCGCAACCCCTACCCGCTCTTGCCCTGAGTATGCAGAGAAGATCGTTGCCCTCGGTATCAACACCGTAGATAGCTTCGATATCCACACCAGCATCCTCGACTACCGTACCAAGCAGATGGAGAACTGCAAGAAGGCTGGCAAGGTAAGCGTTATCTCTGCAGGTTGGGACCCAGGTTCTGATTCTATCGTACGTGTTCTGATGGAGAGTCTTGCTCCTAAGGGCTTGACATATACCAACTTCGGTCCTGGTATGAGTATGGGTCACTCAGTTTGTGTTCGTGGCAAGAAGGGCGTAAAGGAAGCGCTCTCTGTAACCATCCCATTGGGTGAGGGTATCCACCGCCGTATGGTTTATGTAGAGTTGGAAGAAGGTGCCAAGCTTGAGGATGTAACAGCCGAAATCAAGGCCGATCCATACTTCGCTCATGATGAGACCCACGTATTTGCCGTAGCATCAGTAGATGATGTAAAGGATATGGGTCATGGTGTGAACCTCGTTCGCAAGGGTGTATCTGGCAAGACCCAGAACCAGCGTTTCGAGTTCAACATGAGCATCAACAACCCAGCCCTCACCGCTCAGGTATTGGTTAACGTGGCTCGTGCTTCATTCCGTCTGCAGCCAGGTTGCTACACCATGCCAGAGATTCCAGTCATCGATATGTTGCCAGGAACCCGTGAGGAAATCGTTGCAACACTCGTATAATTGGGAGTGAAGAAAGAAGAGTGAAGAGTGAAGAATTCACTTGCATCACAATAATAAAACGGCTCGCAAGAAGTTTCGATTTCTTGCGAGCCGTTTCCATTCAACTAAAACCACTTATAATAACCCTGTCATATACAATGGCAAATAAGTAATTCCCTCCTCTACTTTCAAATCAGCTGTATGCAAAACATACGGTTCTGCCAGATAGCTACCATATTTAGCGATGCACTTTTTGAGAGAAGTGAGCGTGTATCTGTTAGTTGACTTCACTTCTATCGGTGAAATATTATGCTTTGACGTTATGGTATCTTTGGCTATCAGAAAATCCAGTTCCATCCTTTCCTGGGCATTATCCTTACTATATTTGGAAAAGAAATACAGTTTATGCCCTGCCGAACGTAACATCTGAGCAACTATATTCTCAACTATCATTCCGCCATTGAACTCCAGCTTATCTACCAGAAGCTTGTTATATAAGTTTTCTGATACTATCGTATTTTCATTGAAAGCATGACTGATGAGCAAACCCGTATCAGCCATATAGCATTTCAATGTCGTATCATCGGTATTCATTCCAAGACCGATGCTTGGCTCTGTCGTATTATAGGCCATATTGACTATCATTGCATCTGACAGCCAAAAGAATGCCGTTTCATAATCTCGCATTCTCGCCCCTTCTGTGAGTGCCTTCAACATAAATTTCTTCTCATGTTTTTGAAGCTGAGAAGGAATTGTATCAAAAATCTGAGTAACTTTAAATACATAAGTTGACGCATACTTCTGTATATCGTTACGATATAAAGTAAGAATTTGGCGTTTCACACGATCCACCTTATTGAAATCTCTGGTTTCTACAAATTTAGCTACAGCCTGCGGCATTCCTCCAACAATGAGATACTGTCTGAAATAGTCCATTGCCATGCGATGCATCATTTGTCCCATCTCATGCCTTTTCTGAAAGTTCATTCGTATAAGCGGCATCAGGGTTTCATTGTTCAGTGCCCACAAGAATTCCTCGAAATCCATAGGATACATCAATATTTCTTCCTCCTCAGAAGGAATCATGATATTCTCTACGTTCTTTTTGATAGAAACGAGCGAACCAGTCTCGATATAATCGTAACGACCATCTTCAACCAGATACTTGATAGCTGTACGAGCCCGGGGATACAATTGCACTTCATCAAAGATTATAACCGAATTTCTTGGATATAGAGGTGTATTGGTGAAACTGCTTAAATACATAAAGAACGTATCCAAGTCATCCAGATAGGTTTCGAACAAGGATTTTATGTCCTTTCCTATTTTATTGAAATCAAGTAAAATATAACTCTTGTATTCTTTTTGAGCGAATTCCTTTACGATATAGCTCTTTCCTACACGACGGGCACCATTGATGAGAACAGCACTTTCTCCGTTCTGTTCTTCTTTCCATTTCTTTAGCTGCTCATATACTTTTCTTCTCATAATTTACACCTATCCTAGATTAATTTTATCGGAAAAATACACCTATCCGCGATTAACATTTCTCAGTTTTTACACCTATCCGCGATTATCAGATGATACAAGTACACACCTATCCGCGATTATCAGATGATGCAAATATACACATATCCGCGATTATCTCCAAGAAAAAGCCAGTTTTTTAATATCTTTTAATTTTAAGAATAAGATGATAGCGATACGCAAGATCATAATATTGGGAATAGTATAAACATCGTGCTTTAAGTCCATTGTAGCTTTGTTTTATAATCCATTGCAAGCATGTGCATTAGCTACAGAAGCCGTATCTATCGGCCTGAAGAAGTAGATCTATCCAATAGTCGGCAGCCACCAGCAAGGTTGCTGGCATATGGCAGCAACATTGTCGGCATATGGCAGCAAGGTTGCCGGCAGCTGCCGGCAACCATACGGAACTATATTTAAAAGATAAACAATATAGGTTTCTAAGACTATTTAAATAACTTATCAAAAGCTATATTATTTATGCGTCATGATATCGAGCACCATATCATCGGTAGCTCTCATCGCATCGGCACCGATGCTCGTAAGGTTGTGGATGCACTTATCCACATCATCATCTACGATACCCTCGGCAGAGGTGACACACTTGCCTTCCATAGAAAGGAGGGCGGAAAGAAGAGCGGTGCTGACACCTGATGAAATCTTCAGGGCACAACTTGGTTTCGCTCCGTCACAAATCATACCGGTGAGATTGGCTATCATATTCTTGACAGAATTGCAGATGCGGGTATAATCGCCACCCATCAGATAGGTAATGCCGCAACTGCTGCCCGTACTGGCTACCACACAACCGCAAAGAGCTGAAAGCTTGCCTAAGCTCTGCTTGATATAGATGGCAGTCAGATGACTGAGCATCAGGGCACGGATTATTTCCTCCTCGGTATTCTCGTTCTCCAGCGCATAAACCACTACAGGGTTCGTTGCACAGATGCCCTGGTTGCCGCTGCCACTGTTACTCATCACCGGAATCATGGCGCCACCCATACGGGCATCGCAGGCTGAAGCGGTGCTGGAGATGATATGCGAGAAAATATTATCACCGAAGATACCATGACTCAACGGACGGTCCATCGTCTTGCCCAGACAGTGGCCATAGTTGCCTTTGATACTCAACTCGGCAGCCTTCATATTATAGTCTCTGGTCTTGAGAATGAAAGAAATCTCATCGAGCGGAGCTGTTGTTGCAAACTCGTAAACCATCGGGAAATTGAGCTGGATGTCGTCATCAGCCTCATCGCCCACAGTACCGCCACGCTTATCGAGCACTACCTCACCATTACGCTCAACATACACAAAATGGGTATGTGAACCGGAGATAATTGCCGTAGCCTGGTCTTCACCGGCATGACAGATGATTTCGATATAGAGTTTATCTACATCACCCTGCTTCAGTTTGATGTTGATATCCGCATCCTTGATATATTGTTTGCCCTGCTCCAGACTGTCAGGAGTGAGGTCTTTCAACACTTCCAGCTGATATTCAGGTTTTCCGATGAGCGCACCCAGCGATACGGCGATAGGCAAACCGATCATACCCGTGCCAGGAATGCCGACACCCATCGCATTCTTGAGCATATTAGGACTCAGAAGAACTTCAATACGTTCAGGGCGCTTGCCCAATGTAGTAGCAGCCTTGGCTGTACATAGTGCCACAGCCATCGGTTCGGTACAGCCGATGGCAGGAACCACCTCTTTATTAACGAGCGCAATGATGCGCTCACGCTTACTTTTCTCTAACATAATCTATATCTGTCTCTTATACACATCTCCGAGCCCACGAGACGGAGCTACATCTCG
>ENA-OYDC01000104-OYDC01000104.1-human-gut-metagenome-genome-assembly--contig:-NODE-104-length-24937-cov-16.244112_pt1 | contig 24937 bp, 17 predicted proteins | sample MGYA00243685_ERZ652898 | MGnify/ENA primary metagenome ERZ652898 (study PRJEB26926, sample SAMN06164546) | human gut metagenome | biome: ENVO:00009003; feature: ENVO:2100002; material: ENVO:00002003...
CTTCTCTATCTTCTTTAAATATTTTGGTCGGAAAAAGGTGATAGCAAAATTGGATGTAGTTCATCAATAATCGAGCCGTTCTTCCGTTGCCATCCACCCACGGATGAATAGTTACTAAATTAAGGTGGGCATTAAAGCTCAATTCGTATTGTTCCCGAAATGTTCCCATTTTCTTTTGCTTCTCTTGAAGAATCGCACAAAGTTCATCCACCTTAGCAGGAACTTTCAAATAGTTCATATAAGAATGTCCGCCAACACCAGCCGTAACACCACATAGACGGAACTCTCCTTTAGAAGAATCAAAAGAGCCACCCATCACACTGTGAACGCTGCCAGTAGTACGCATCAGCATTGCATTCATCCTTTTCAGAAAAGTAGGAGTTATAGGTACAAGGCTGTCTGATTCAACTTTGGCAAGTTCGTACGCTTGCTTCAAATCTTCATTCATCAGATGATGCACAAGCGGTTTCCCTTTCGCTGTTACTCCCTCGTCAAAGAGAAGCTGCGTATCAAGTTCGGTCAACGTTGAGCCTTCTATGGCTGTGGAATGGGTAATGAGAGAATAAAGGTAGTACTTGTCATAGTCCACCGCTTCACTGATACCAAGTTTTTGAAACTTCTGGTACAACAGTTCTATTTCTTGCCAAACACCTTGTTCCATTACTTTTATTTAATAGGCTTTATTTCTTTTCAAAGGTAACTTATTTACTACGTTCAACCAAAAGAAATAATGACTTACTGCTATATTTTTTGCACGTGTGGGGAAAATGTGGGGAAAATTCAAGCAAAAGAAAAAGCTAAGTATTGAATTACCAAATACTTAGCTTTCTTTCTTGTACCCAGACCCGAGGTCGAACCCGTTCCAGTCCATACTGCTGTGGTGGGTTCTCCATTTTTCCGGAGCATCGCTACTGCCGGTACCGTTTTCATAAGTCATGATGCTGAGTGTGTCTGTTACGGTTTCTCCATTGATGACAGTGTCTCTCAATTCGATGACTCTTTTCTTGTTCCCCTGACCGTCGTTCTCTGTTACGGTTCTGTTTGCGCCTTGCACCAGTGTGCAGAACATCATGGCGAGCATTAATCCAAAAATGATACGTTTCATAATCTATGGTCTTTTAATTTGTTTCTTTGTTGGTTAGACGTGTCGTCACCTTTATAAAGTTGCAAAGAGAAGATATTTTTTTTAGAAAACCGGAAATAAGGCGATATTTTTCCGTGAAAATGTCTTATTGTCTTTTTTCCGGAATAACAAGAAGTAGGTATTTGCGACTGTAAATAGAGGTAAATATACAAACCGGGTTGTTTCTTATTGTAAATACTGTTATCTTTGCGCATCTGTTTTTATTGGGAAGTCTTGATGAAGTTGAGGAATATAATGAAGTGTTTCCTCCCTCTGCTGTTCATTGCCTATCTGGGAGGAATTACGCTGTTTACCCACTCGCATGTGGTGAATGGTGTTATCATTGTGCATTCCCATCCATTCAAGGGCCAGCATGAGCATACAGAGGTGCAGTTGGAAACCATTTTCTATCTAGCCTCTTTCGTCTCTTCTTCCCTTCCGTTGCTTCCGGTTGCCGCGACGGTTTTCCTTGTTTTGTTGTGTGTACTGAGCATTCTTACCACGGAATGCATCAAGTGTGTAAAGCTTCGTGGCGGTATTTGCCTGCGTGCTCCCCCTTCTTTTTTTCAAATCCGATAGATTAAGGCAATTCCGTTGTGGGATTGCGTCAACCTCATTGATTAACATATTATTTTAGAAGTACATGAAAAAATATATATTTTTTGTGGTGGGAGCAGTATGTCTGTTACTCTCATCAACCGTTTATGCCGAAGATTTGAAGAGTACCGATGCCAATATTGTCGGTCATGTAATAGAAAAAAGTACAAGGGAACATTTGCCTTATATGACAGTTTCGCTGAAAGGCACCACCATCGGGACCATGACCGATGCCACCGGTCACTATTTCCTAAAGAATCTGCCTGAAGGTGAGTTCACGTTGTCCGTCAGTGCCGTAGGTTATAAGTCGCAGGAGCGCAAAGTCGTTCTGAAACGTGGTAAGACCTTGGAAGAGAACTTTGAGTTGGAAGAAGACATGGTGGCACTGGACGGGGTGGTAGTCACAGCCAACCGCAATGAGACTGCCCGGCGCTTGGCACCCACTTTGGTCAAAGTGGTCACTCCTAAACTGTTTGAGCAGACAAACTCGCATACTTTGTCGCAAGGACTGGCCTTTCAGCCAGGTGTGCGGGTGGAGACCGATTGCCAGAATTGCGGTTATTCACAAGTGCGCATCAACGGGCTGGATGGGAAATATACCCAAATATTGATAGACTCACGTCCCATCTTTTCCTCTCTGGCCGGTGTGTATGGGTTGGAACAGATTCCCGCCAACATGATAGAGCGTGTGGAAGTGGTGCGTGGAGGTGGTTCAGCCTTGTTCGGTTCTTCGGCCATTGCCGGGACGGTGAATATCATTACGAAGGAACCGATTCGCAATTCCGGTTCTTTCTCGCATACCATTTCCAATTTCGACGGTTCCGGCTCGTTCGACAACAACACGACCCTGAATCTTTCCTTGGTTTCTTCGGACAGTAAGATGGGGGCTTATGTGTACGGCCAGAGCAGGCATCGTTCGGCATGGGACTCCAACGGAGACGGTTTTTCCGAATTACCGAAGCTGAAGAACCAGACTGTCGGTCTGAATGCTTACTACCGGACAAGTGCCTATTCCAAGCTGAGCCTTGAATACCATCATATGGAGGAATTCCGCCGTGGTGGAAGTGGCTTCAGCCTTCCCCCTCATATAGCCGAGGATGCCGGATTGAACGGTACCGGGGCGCCCGGACTGGTGGAACAGCTGAAACATTCCATCAACACGGGTGGGCTCAAGTTCACGGCTTTCTCCAAAAACCAGAAACATACGTTCAGTACCTATGCTTCGGCTCAGCACATCGTGCGCAATAGTTATTACAGCGCTTATGGAATGACTACGGACTTTACCGGTGTGCTGGGTGCCCAGTATATTTATCATTTTGACAAGTGTCTGTTTATGCCTGCCGATTTGACCGGAGGCATTGAGTTCAATCACGACAATCTGCATGACAAGGCAACGGACGTACAGAAGTATCGTGATGCTGCTTTGGCCGAAGATCCTACGGCAACGGGTGACCGCTTGCAACAACTGATTGAGAAATATACCCCCGCCCCGTTGAACCAAGTGGTGAATATAGCAAGCGTCTATGCCCAGAATGAGTGGAAGAACGAACAGTGGAGTTTCCTGATTGGCGGGCGCGTAGATAAAAACAGCATCATGGACAAGGCTGTTTTCAGTCCCCGTGCCAATATCCGTTACAATCCTACTCAGGATGTGAATATCCGTTTCAGTTATGCTGAGGGATTCCGTGCTCCACAAGCGTTTGATGAAGATCTGCATATCAGTAATGTGGGTGGAGAGTTGGTTTCCATTGTCCGCGCCAAAGGATTGAAGGAAGAGCGTTCGCGCAGCTTCAATGCTTCGGTAGATTGGTACCACTATTTCGGAGATTTCCAGGCAAACCTACTGGTGGAAGGCTTCTACACGAAACTTTCCGACCCGTTTGTCCTGACGCCTCCGGTGAAAGACCCGGATGGTAGCGCTTATCTGATACAGACCCGTATCAATGGTTCGGGAGCTAAAGTGTATGGCGGCACATTGGAAGGAAAGGTTGCCTATAAGGATAAGGTTCAGTTGCAGGCAGGGCTGACGTTTCAACGAAGTATCTATGACTCTCCCGAAGAATGGAGTGCGGATGAGGAGCACTTGTCGGAGAAAGAACGTTACAGCGACAAGATACTGCGTACTCCCGACGTCTACGGCTACTTTACAGCTACCTATATGCCGGTTAAAGCCTTCTCAATAGCTTTGAACGGCAATTATACCGGGCGGATGTACGTTCCCCATTTGCTTTCGGAGGTGAACGGTGAGGCGGATGTATTGGTAAAGAGTCCGGACTTCTTTGAGCTTGGAACAAAGATAGCTTACGACTTTGATTTTCAAGGGTTCTGTTTGCAGCTCAATGCCGGTGTACAGAATATATTCAATTCTTATCAGAAAGATTTTGATAAAGGAGCGAGCCGCGATTCCGGTTATATCTACGGACCGGGTGCACCGCGTTCCTATTTTGCAGGGGTGAAACTCAGTTTTTAAAAAGAGTATTGAACCGTGCTTTTTGTTTAGCCCCGTAGATTGGTGAAACGTATTTTGCACTATCTTTGCTGCCATAAAACAGTTCAAAGCATGAAGCTACCCTCATCTTTCACCGATTATACACGCGCCCTCTTGGGTGTGGAAGAATATGAAAAGCTGGCTGCCGCCCTGGAAGGGGAGCAGCCGGTCAGTATCCGACTGAATGAAGATAAATTACCGGAATCTTCATTCAGTCTTTTTCGTTCCTCTTTTAGGCATGTCCCTTGGTCTGCTGCCGGATACTATCTGGACAAGCGGCTGACATTCACTTTTGACCCGCTGTTTCATGCAGGCTGCTACTATGTGCAGGAGGCTTCGTCTATGTTTGTGGAGCAGGCTTTGAGGCGGTATGTGGGCGAAGGACCGGTGGTGATGCTTGACCTCTGTGCGGCTCCCGGCGGGAAATCCACGCATGCCCGTAGCGTGTTGCCCGCAGGCAGTCTGCTGGTGGCCAATGAGGTAATCCGCAACCGCTCGCAGGTATTGGCGGAGAATCTTACGAAGTGGGGGCATTCCGGTGTGGTGGTCACTAATAATGACCCGGCAGATTTTTCTTCCTTGACGGACTTCTTCGACGTCATATTGACGGATGTCCCCTGCTCTGGCGAGGGGATGTTCCGTAAAGACCCCGTTGCGGTAAGTGAGTGGAGTGGGGAGAATGTGGAAATCTGCTGGCAGCGCCAGCGTCGCATCGTTACGGATATCTGGCCTTGCTTGAAGTCCGGAGGCATTCTCATCTACAGTACTTGTACCTATAATACAAAGGAAAACGAAGAGAACATCCGTTGGATACGGGATGAATTCGGGGCGGAGGTATTGCCGTTGGAAATTTCTACTGACTGGAATATTACGGGTAATCTATTGTCGGGAGAGGACTTTCCCGCCTATCGTTTCCTGCCCCATCGGACGAAGGGGGAAGGATTCTTTTTGGCAGTTCTCCGCAAACCGGGCGTGAGCGATGGGAATACCTGGGCCGGGCAGGTGAAATCCTGGGAAAAAGGAAGAAAACCTCAAGGAAAAGGAGCGAAAACTCCGGGTGTTTCCAAAGAACAGCTTTCGGCACTGTATGAGTGGTTTGCGGTTCCGGATAATTACGAATTTATCGTCAATGGCAACAACGTCAGCGCTTTCCCTAAAGCGTATCTCTCCGAACTGTCGGCTTTGCGTTCGTCACTCCGTATCGTGCAGGCTGGGGTAGATGTTGCCGAGTTGAAAGGAAAAGACTGGATGCCTGCTCATGGGCTCGCCATGAGTATAGCACTGAATCCGGATGCCTTTGCCCATGAAGAGATAGGCCGCGAGCAGGCCATCAGCTATCTGCGCAAGGAGGCTGTTGTCCTTTCGGAGACTGCTCCGCGCGGCATTGTCTTGCTCACCTACAAACAGATACCTCTAGGATTTGTCAAGAATATAGGTAACCGTGCCAATAATCTTTATCCCCAGGAATGGCGCATACGCAGCGGATATTTGCCGGAAGGGGTGCTGGAATTGGCAACAATAACCGGGTGAAATCAATCACGTTACTGCAAAGCTGCTGTATATATTTTGCAGTAGCACTGCAGAGCTGTTGCAGTGACACTGCAAATATATATGCAGAACTTTGCAGTATAATAATAGAGTAGGAATGTACTATTTTTTATTGTTTCTTCAATGCAGTATTTTGTTTGTTCAAGCATTTTCTATATAGATAACTGTTTTAAAACTAATACTATTTGCTTATGCTTAAAAAAACGATTACTGCCTTAAGCCTACTTTGTATCCTTGCAGCCTGCCAGAGTGACGACAACTCTTCACCACAACCCAAGCCTCGCAAAGACATTGCCTTGACCCGTGCCGAGCAGGAGATGATGGATTTAGGAACGGATTTCGCTTTCCGTTTCTTTAATCAGGTTTGTAAAACTGAGGTGGAAAAGCCCAATCTGTTCATCTCTCCTTTGAGCGCTTCGCTCTGTCTGTCTATGATTGCCAATGGAGCGTTGGGAAACACACTATCTGAGATGACAGATGTCCTGGGCTTTTCGGGCTATTCGTTGGAAGAAATGAACAACTATAATAAGAAGCTGGTGGAGGCGTTGCTCGATTTGGACAATACCACACAGTTGGGAATTGCCAATTCCATCTGGATAAAGAAAGGGTTCGGTGTTCATGACGACTTTGTAAGCGTAAACAAAAAGATGTATGACGCGCAAGTGCAGGAGCTGGATTTTGCCTCTCCCAAGGCTCCGGACATTATAAACGGCTGGTGTGCCGGGAAAACGAATAATTGCATCCCCAAAGTCTTGAATGAGATTCCGGAGACGGCGCGTCTTTATCTGTTGAATGCGCTTTATTTCAAGGGGATTTGGAAGAATCAATTCAAAAAATCGGATACGGCAGAAGAGGCTTTTACGAATGCTGACGGAAGCAAATCGACTGTACACATGATGAATCTTCGTGACGAGAGATTCAACTATGCCGAGAATGAGTATTTCTCAATGGCAGAGTTGCCTTACGGCAATGAGGCTTTCAGTATGGTGGTGCTCTTGCCGGCAGAGGGAAAATCGTTGGATGAGTGCCTGCCGCAGCTGAATGACGAGCGCTGGGGGGAATGGAACAGTAGTTTATCAAGCTCTGCCTTGAACCTTAAGTTACCCCGGTTTGAAATGGAATATGATAAAGAACTCATTGACGATATGATGGCAATGGGAATGCAGGAGGCTTTTACTCCATCGGCCGATTTTTCCGGAATGGCGGATGAGGATTTGTTTATCAGTTTGCTGCAACAGTTCACTTATGTGAAAGTGAATGAAGAGGGGACGGAAGCTGCGGCTGTAACTGTCGGAGGAATGGACGTGGCCGCTCCCGGACCAAGTACGGTAATTCCGTTCTATGTGGACCGTCCTTTCATCTTTCTGATAAAGGAGAAGAGTACGGGAGTTATTCTGTTTATGGGTAAAGTCACAAAACTATAACTACAATATATTGAAATAGAAAGAGCTGTCTGTCAACCGCAGACAGCTCTTTCTATTTATAACCGGCTCTTGTATATCTGTGCCATTGCCTTCTGATACTGGTTTTCCAGTTGCAGGAGGTTTGTCTTGCTTTGATAGACAACCGATATTTCAACGAAGTATTCAATCATACTGATTTGTCCTCCCATAAGTGCTTGTTTCAGTAAAGAAAGGTCTTGCTGTTGATGGAAGGTGCGCTCGTATTCCTCCATGGAAGCGTGCAGGTTCTTGGCCTCTTCATAGAGTTGCCACAAGGCAGAGCTGGCTTGCAGTGCGGCGTTCTCCTTTTGGTAGTCAATGTTGAGCGCTTGTGTCTTGGCTATCTTGACCTTATTGCGGTTTTCGAAAAGCGGGAAAGAGAAGCCTACTACTACACCGTTTAGCGGATGCCCCGATTCGGTATTTCTACGGTAACCCAGTTCCAGTTTGGGCAGCCAGCCTTGCTTGCTTGCCGAAATCTGTTTCCGGGCGGCAGAACTTTCACCCTGCAAGGATTGCAGGGTGGGGTCTGAAGCCAGCAGTTCGTCGGCCAGCGGGTGGAAGTCGGCCGGCAACGGCACTGCCGGGTATTCTGTCAATCCGAGTGTTTGGGCGTCGGGTGTGGTACCGGGTCTGGGACGTCCCGGTGTGAGCGGCTGGTTTCCGTTGAGGACAAGCAGCTCTTTCAGTTTATTGTTAAGTGCCGTCTGGTTCATGCGGGCTTCCGTGCGTACATTCAGCAACTCCAGATTAATCTTGTTGGTTTCCAGTGCATTGGCATCTCCCGTTTCCAAACGCCGGGTGTACATGGCCGACAGTTCCTCCGCATTCTTCAACCGTTCGTCGAGCAGGGCTTGCTGGCGTTGCAGCATGATGATGTCCAAGCATACTTCCTTCGCTTGCAACAATATCTGCTGGCGGAAGGCGGTGGCTTGTGCATCCAGTGCATTTGTCTTGAGTCGGTTCATCTTCCCTCGGGTGGCGTAAAGCGTGGGGAAGTCGAAGCTTTGCGAGATGACCATTTCGCCGACTGTCTCGTCACTGTTCTTGGAGTCCCAAAGGTGGGCGTATGACAGTGTAGGGTCGGGGAGGTTGTTGTTTGTCTTGTTCTCCAGTTTTTGTGAGGAAATGAGGTGGGAGTTAGCCTGCAATTCCTTGTTGTTGGCCTCTATCTGCTGGAGCACGGCATCAATGCCGGACGTTTGTGCGCTCATCCCCGCAAAAGCGAGGATGGCGGCGCTGAATATGAAAAATCTTTTATTCATTGTCTGACGTTTTAGGTTGTTGGTTATGGTGCATCATCAGGTAAACAATCGGAATGATGAAACCGTTCAGGAACGTGGATGTTAAAAGGCCGCCCAAGATAACCTTTGCCATCGGGCTTTGTATCTCGTTGCCCGGCAGGTCGCCACTGAGAGCCAGCGGGATAAGTGCCAGTGCACTGGATAGGGCGGTCATCAGGATTGGATTCAGACGGTCGAGCGAACCGCGGATAACGCTGTCGTAGACGCCATAGCCTTCTTCCTGCTGCAAGTGGTTGTAATGGCTGATGAGCAGCATTCCGTTTCGGGTGGCGATACCGAACAGTGAGATGAAACCGATGATGGCGGGGATACTCACTTCTCCCGTTGTGATGAGCAGGGCGAATACACCGCCTATCAATGCCAGCGGCAGATTGATAAGGATGATGGCACTCTCCTTCACACTGCGGAATTCATGGTAGAGGAGCAGGAATATCACCACGATGGACATGAACGAAGTAAGTGCCAGCGTGCGGCTTGCTGCCTGCTCGCTTTCGAATTGTCCGCCGTATTCGATGTGGTATCCTTCCGGCAGTTTGATTTGTGCGTCTACCTGGGCTTGTATATCATTGACTACACTTCGCAGGTCGCGGTCGGCCACGTTGGCGGAGATGACGATTTTACGCTTTACATTCTCGCGGCTGATGGTGTTCGGACCCATGGCCGAGCGGATTTCCGCTACATAGTTCAGTGGAATTTTCTGTCCGTCGCCCGTATCAATCATCAAGTTGCGTATTTTTTCCATTTCGTCGCGTAGGTTGTCTTTCACGCGTACGGTCAGGTCGAAGCTCTTTCCCTTTTCGTAAACTTGGGAAACGGCTTCACCGGCCAGGCAGACATTGACAAACTCCGAAAATTCGGGCAGTGAAATGCCGTATTTGGCAAGCATTTCCCGTTTGGGTGAAATGACAAGTTGCGGACGCTCAATCTGCTGTTCCACGTTCAGGTCGGCAATACCGGGAATCCCCTGGATGGCACTCTTGATTTCATTGCCCAGAGTGAACATGCGGTTCAGGTCGTCGCCGAACAGTTTGATGGCGATGTTCGCCTTTGTACCGGATAGCATGGCGTCTATACGGTGGCTGATAGGCTGGCCTATTTCCACGTTTGCCCCTACAATGGTACCCAGTTTTTCGCGGACTTCTGCCACGAGCTCGCTGCGCGAGCGGTCTTTCAACTCAAACGGTGCCTCGATCTCAGAGACGTTTACTCCCAGAGCGTGTTCGTCCAGCTCTGCACGTCCCGTTTTACGGGCCACGGTCTGTATTTCGGGGATGGAAAGCAGCAGCTCCTCGGCACGGTGCCCCATCTTGTCGCTTTCTTCCAGGGAAATGCCTGGAAGCGAGGAGATATTGATGGTGAACGAACCTTCATTGAAAGGCGGCAGGAACGAGCGGCCCAGGGTGAAGAAACAGCCGAGCGCTACTACAAATAGTCCGATAGTACCTCCCAGTACCCCTTTCTTATGCCCCAATACGAAAGTCAGTGCAGAACCATACCATTGCTTCATCTTGCGTGCTACGGCAGAATCGCTGTTTTCGTTGTTTTGTTTTTTCGTTTTCTCTTTTCCCAATAGATAGGAGCAAAGTACCGGCGTTACGGTCAGTGCCACAACAGTTGAAGCCGCCAATGCCACAATGAACGCAATACCCAGTGGTACCAACATCCTACCTTCCATACCACTAAGGAAGAACAGTGGTACGAAGCTGACAATGATAATCAGCGTTGAATTGAGGATAGGCATACGCACTTCTTTCGAAGCATTGAACACCACTTCCAGAATAGGAAGTTGCTCGCCGGCAGGTTTCAGTCGGTTTTCGTGCAAACGCTTGTAGACATTCTCCACGTCCACGATGGCATCATCCACCAGCGAACCGATGGCGATAGCCATACCTCCCAGGCTCATGGTATTTATCGTAAAGCCCATATAGTGCAGGGCAAGGATGGAGGCAATCAGTGACAACGGCAGTGTCACCAGCGAGATGACTGTGGTACGTATGTTGGCAAGGAACAGGAAAAGCACGATGACAACGAAAATACCTCCCTCCAACAACGACTTCTGAACGTTTCCGATGGAACTTTCGATGAAACGGCTTTGACGGAAGATGTCTGTGGAAACCTTTACGTCCGCCGGTAGATTCTTCTGCAGGTCTTGCAGGGAAGCTTCCAGTTTGTCTGTAAGCTCCAGCGTGCTTGTGGCGGGTTGCTTGGTGACTGTCAGCAGTACGGCATGCTTACCGCGTTCCGAGGCGGTACCCAGTTTAGGAAGTTTGGCTCCGACTTGAACGTCGGCAATATCTTCCAGCAGGATAGGGGCACCGGAGACCCCGTTGCTCCGCACCACGGCCTTGGCTATCTGGTCTACCTTGTCGGTAGAAAGTACGCCGCGTACGATATATTCATTGCCATATTCATAGAGCACTCCACCATTGGCATTCAAGTTCATTTCGCGGGTGATGTTCATCACTTCGCTCAATGTTACGCCGTAATGGCGCATCCGTTCCGGGTCCAGCTGCACTTGATATTCCTTGATGTCGCCACCCAGTACGGCTACTTGTGCCACACCGCCCGTAGAGAGCAGGCGGGGACGTATGGTCCAGTCGGCAATGGTACGCAAATCCAGCATAGAGGTCGAATCTGCTGTCAGACCTACAATCAGCATCTCGCCCAAAATGGACGATTGTGGGCCTAGTGTCGGCTTGCCTACGTTGGCCGGTAAGGATTCGCTGACGACTGCCAGCTTCTCACTGACAATCTGCCGGGCAAGATAGATATCTGTATCCCAGTCGAATTCTACCCAGACTACAGAAAAACCGTTCGTTGAGGAAGAGCGTACACGGCGCACACCCGTTGCACCGTTTACAGCCGTTTCTACGGGAAAAGTGACCAGCTGTTCCACTTCCTCTGCTGCCATACCATTTGCTTCGGTCATGATGACCACGGTCGGCGCATTGAGGTCAGGGAACACATCCACTTCCGTATGCATGGCGGTATAAGTACCGCCAATCAGCAACAGCACCGATGCTACCAGCACCAGGATGCGGTTCTGAAGAGAAAAACCAATTATTTTGTTTAACATCTTTTTATTTACTATTTACAATGTACAATTGGGCTGCGCAATGTCAGCCGCACTTGCTGTTTTATCTAATATTTCTTGTTTATCTGACTTTACACTCCCCATTCGTCACGTAACCCTTATACTGCATAGCGAAATGGTACTTTGTAAATTGTCAAATTGTACATGAGATTAGTGTTCATGGCTATGTGCCGGAATAGCATTCGTTGCCGATGCCAGCTTCACTTGATAGGCTCCTTGGGTTACGACGCGATCGCCTGCTTTTATGCCGGAAAGGATTTGTACACTTTCGCCATTGTCGGCACCCAGGGTGACAAGCTGTTTTTTGTAGCCCTCTTCATCCAGTTGCAGGTAGACAAAGAAGCTGCCTTGTTCCTCGGTCAGCGCACTGTGAGGAAGAGACAACACGTTCTCCATTGGTGAGGATAATAGGAATACTTCTACAAACGAGCCGGGAATAACGTCTCCCTTATTGTCGAATTCAAAAGTTACGGGTACATAATATCCGTTCTCACCCGAAGCCTTTCCATAAGAAAGCATGCGCCCGCCCAGTTCTTTCAATGTATATACCTTATTATTATAAGGAGTACAGAAGTTGGCGGAACCGATGCTGTTCAGGTAAGGATAGTACTTTTCGGATACATCCGCACGCAGGAAAAGCTTGCGGTTCTGGGTGACGCTTACCAACGGCTGGCCGACGCTGACGTAGTCCCCTTCTTTCACCAACAGATTCTTCACATAACCGCTGATGGGAGAAACAACCGCCTGGCCGCTTGCCGAATGGTTCTTTGCGACTGCCTCGTAACTGATACGGGCATTTTCGTAAATCTGTTCGGCTTGCGCGAATTCCTTTTCAGATACGATTTTGTTGCCTACAAGCGCTTTCATACGCTCGTATTCTTTTTTGGAAACCTCGTAGGCTATCCGGGCTTTCTGCACCGGGTCTCCGTCGGCCATGTTTTTGGATGACAATACCACCAAAGGAGTACCTTTGCTGACACTCATTCCTTCGATAACTTTTCCCTTGAAGGAAACCACGCCTGCTACTGTAGCTACGGCTACGCTCTCGTCTCCCTGGGCTGCCATCACCTGGCCGCTGGTCTTGATGACTTGATGGAAACTACCCGGTTCAACAGTGCTGACTGCTACGCCGGCAGCTTGCGCCTTTGCTGGTGGCAGGATGATTTCATCGCTTCCTCCGGCATGGTTTTCCTGCTCTTCGTGCTCATGGTTGTGTCCCTCATGTTCGTGGTCATGTCCCTCGTGGTCATGTCCGTCATGATTGTGCTCTTCTGTTTCGTGATTATGTCCTTCGTGGCTGTCTCCGGACTTACTGTTACAGGAGCCTAAAAGGAATAATCCCAAGACTCCCATGAAAATAACTTTTTTCATGATGATATTTGTTCTTACTTTTTGATTTTGAATACAAAGTTAGGGCATAGGGCGTGCAACCAAATTGCATTGTTCCTTATGCCGGATAGAAATCTGTCCCGGTGATGTTCCGGTAACAGTTAAGCAAGAAGAGACGGAGGGGCACGAAGTCCCGTAGCACATATGATAAATGTGCTATGAAGAGATTCCAGATAGATACACTCCTGCCTGCTTATGTCAAACTCGGGTAGGATGAGTAACTTGGAAAAAGGTTCAATGAGTAGGGTGACTGCCCACAAGGCATCCGGATGTGCACACACATCATTGGAAGAGCTGGGCGTCTGTTGTACAAAGTGGGTTGTCATGCATCCCGTGTCGCAACAGCAGTGCTCGTTGCCCGGGCTATGACGGTGTCCGCAGCAATCGGCGGTGATATCATTCTTCATGCATATCATTCCGTCGGCATGATGATGGTGGGGAATGACGGGTATCACCAGCATTATCAAGCTGATGAAAAAAAGAATATAGGTTATGTACTGTTTCTTTTTCATTCCTCTATCTTTGGACGGATGCAAAGATAGAGGTTAAGGACTTAATTACCAAATAGAAAATGCTAAAAAGGTTTGAATAACATATTCAATCCCTCATTCATGCTGGGGTGGGTGAAAATGAAGTCCCGCAGGAAATGGTAACGCTGTCCCGTTTTCATGATTGATGCTACGGTATTGATTACTTCTGGTGCATCGGCACAAAGTAGGGTACAACCCAGAATCCGTCCGGTATGGATGTCTACAATAGCTTTGAGCATACCGTCTATGCTGTGTAGCGTACGGGCACGTGGAATCATGGCAGCAGGGATACGTGCCACATGTATGGAATAACCGTTCTTCATCGCTTCCTCTTCCGTCAGTCCTATATGTGCCAGCGGTGGGTCGGTGAAAATGGCAAAGGAGATTGGATACCGGTCTTTTGTACTCCTTTTTTTGTTTTCAAAGAGTTGATTACGGATGATACGGAAATCATCGATGGACAAGTAGTCGAACTGTTCGTCTCCTTTTACGTCCCCCAGGGCCCATACGTGTGGGGCTGTAGTCCGTAATTGGTTGTCGACAACGATGGCTCCCCGCTTGTCTGTTTGTATACCCGCTTTTTCCAGATTCAGCTCTGCAGTCATAGGCTTGCGGCCGATGGCTACCAGCAAGGCATCTCCTTTCAGGTAGTAGGGAGTGCCGTTTGCACTGTCCGTATAGGTCAGAGTTATTCCTTCGGCTGTGTCGTACACGGATTGGACACGGGCGTTCAACCGGACATTGATACGCTTTCGGTTCAATGCTTCCAGCATGGAGGCGGCAATGTCGCGGTCCACTTTAGGCAGAAAGCGGTTTCCCGCTTCCAGCAGTGTGACATGGCTTCCAAAGCCTGCATACATAGTGGCAAACTCCAATCCGACAGCACCGCCGCCGATGACGAGCAGGTGTGCGGGCAGTTTGTTCGATTGCAGCAAGGTCTCACTGGTATATACGTACTTGCTCTCCTTGAGTCCGTCGATGGCAGGCAGGATAGGGGTGGACCCGGTGTTGATGAATATCTCTTTTCCCTCAAGAATCGTTTCGTCCTTGCCGGAGACTATACGGATTGTATTTTCGGACAAGAAAGAAGCAGTTCCGTCATAGAGGGTTATATTAGGCTTGTTTTTTACATTTTCATAATTTTTCTCACGCAGGAAGGATACAAGCTTGTCTTTCCGCGCCACGGCAAGTGCATACAGTTTGGACTGGTTCTTATAATCGTCATAGTATCTTTTTTCCGCATATTCCGATTCGTGAATCAGAGTTTTGGTAGGGATACATCCTACGTTTACACATGTTCCTCCGTACATCTGAGGGGAACGTTCCACGATGGCTACTTTCCAATTCCGTTCGGCCAGTTCGGCGGCCAATAACTTGCCGCCCTTGCCGAATCCTATTATGATGGCATCATATTGTTTCATTTTAATATCTCTTAGTTAAGTGTTTAGTAAAATGAAAACAATATGTATCGGCCATTTGTTCGGACGCCGGGTTTAGCAGATGCTTATCGTTCCAGTTCGCGGAGGGAGTCCATTTTCTTCTTTTCAAGGAATTCGTAGATGCCGCTCAAGTGCTCTTTCACTTGTTTGTTGCCGAATTCATATACCTTGCTTACCAGTCCGTCCAGGAAGTCACGGTCGTGGCTGACGAGGATAAGGGTACCGTCAAAATCCAGTAACGCTTGCTTCAGGATATCTTTGGTTTTCATGTCCAGATGGTTGGTCGGTTCGTCCAGTATCAGCAGATTCACCGGTTCGAGCAAAAGCTTTATCATGGCGAGGCGCGTGCGCTCTCCACCGGAAAGCACCTTGACCTTCTTCATGGACTCTTCGGGGCCACCGAACATGAAGGCACCCAGCAGGTCGCGTATCTTGTTGCGGATTTCCCCTTTTGCCACATCGTCGATGGTCTGGAATACGGTCAGGTTCTCATCCAACAATGAGGCCTGGTTTTGTGCGAAATATCCAATCTGCACGTTGTGTCCTATCGTGAGGGTGCCTTCATGTTCTATTTCCTTCATGATGCACTTCACTAACGTTGACTTTCCTTCACCGTTCTTACCAACGAAAGCAACCTTGTCTCCCCGTTCTATGGTGAGGTTGGCATTCTTGAAGACCACATGGTCACCGTAACTTTTCCCTACTCCCTCCATGATGACGGGATAATTGCCTGAGCGGGGAGAAGGAGGGAATTTGAGGCGTAACGCTGAAGTGTCTTCTTCATCCACTTCCAGCAGTTCCAGCTTCTCCAGCATTTTTACGCGGCTTTGCACTTGCAGGGTTTTGGAGTAGGTGCCTTTGAACCGTTCGATGAATTCCTTGGTTTCGGCAATGAACTTCTGCTGGTCGTCGTAGGCTTTCTGTTGCTGTTCACGGCGTTCCTTGCGGAGTTCCAGGTATTTGGAATAGTTTACTTTATAATCGTATATCCGGCCCATGGTCACTTCGATGGTACGGGTGGTGATGTTGTCCACGAACTTGCGGTCGTGGCTGATGACGATGACAGCCTTTCCGTTGCTGATAAGAAAATCTTCCAGCCATTGTATGGATTCTATGTCCAGATGGTTGGTAGGCTCGTCTAGCAACAGCACGTCAGGCTTTTGCAGCAACAGCTTGGCAAGCTCGATGCGCATGCGCCATCCGCCGCTGAAGTCACTGGTCTGGCGGTTGAAGTCTTCGCGTACAAAGCCCAGTCCGAGCAGTGCTTTTTCCACATCCTCCTCGTAATTGGTGGAGTCGATGGCATAGAACTTTTCGCTTAAGGCGGAGACATTCTCGATAAGTTCCATGTAGCTGTCGCTTTCGTAATCGGTACGCGTTTCCAGTTCCTTGTTGAGGCGCTCTATTTCAGCTTCCATTTCATGCAGGTGGGCAAAGGCTTGCGCCGCTTCCTGGAATACGGTACGTCCGTCTTCCGTCATAAGGTGCTGTGGAAGGTAAGCTATGACACTGTCCTTGGGGGCTGAGATTTTTCCACGGGTAGGTTGTCTTACACCTGCCAGGATTTTCAACAATGTACTTTTCCCCGCTCCATTTTTACCCATCAGGGCGATACGGTCTTTTTCGTTGATAACGAAAGATATGTCACTGAATAAAGTAGTTCCGCCGAATTCTACGGCCAGTCCGTCTATAGAAATCATTATATATTTTTTTAATGAGCTGCAAAGATAGTGCAAATCTATTATTTTTTATATCTTTGCCCCTATATAAACAAAACGCATAGGTCATGGAAATAGAAAAAGTGTCAGGAGATTACCGTCCGCTTATTCTGGTTGCGGAAGATGATGATAGTAACTTTAAACTGATAAAGGCTATCATCGGCAAGAAATGCGAGATACTATGGGCAAAGAATGGTGAGGAGATTGTAAATTTGTTCGAAGAGAATCGCGACAAGGCGGAAGCTATTCTGATGGATATAAAAATGCCTATTATGAACGGGCTGGATGCTACGGTGATTATTCGCAAGAAGGATAAGGAACTTCCCATCATCATGCAGACCGCTTACGCCTTTACTGCCGACCGCGAAAAAGCCTTGGAGTGTGGAGCCTCGGAAGTGTTGGTAAAACCCATCACTCTGTCTGCTTTGCGTACATGTCTAAGCCGTTATTTACCCAAATTGGTTTGGTAAGGCTTTACTGATAATAAAAAGGGAACCGGACGACTAAGTAATGAATATTATCATCCGGTTCCCTTTTTTTATTCTTGTGCATTGTCTTTTCTCTCTTCCATCTTCTTTTTTACAAATTCGATTTTGAGATTGGCTTCTTCCATATTCTTCTTTATTTCCGTCATGGATGACAGCAGTTGTGCCAGTTCGTAGACGCTGGCAAGGGCCTGGCGATCGGCGGTAGTCATGGTGATGGAATAGGGCCGTTCCCCTTGATAGTTGACTTTGATATTCTTGTCCTTGTTCAGATAAAGGAACCCCATGACGTTTCCGTCTTCTCCCAGTTTGAAGTCTGCCTTTTCAATCTTTTCACCGAGGTCAGTGGTTTCGTAGCTGTCTTTGGCGGCGGGTGTTTCGGCAAAGCTACCATCGGGAGCAGTGACTTTGACGGCCACATGGTGGATATTATGGGCTCCGCAATAAATGGAAGTCATGCTCATGACTCCGTTTTCGTCTACCTGGAAGCGAAGGAAAGAGCGATGCAGATTTTTTTCTATCACTTGGGAAGGATGAAGGTAATTGCCGATATTCTGGTATTCGGCATCTTTTTCAAAAGTGTATTTCCCTTTGATTGCATCGAAATCCTTTTGCTTGGCTTGAAGCATACTGTCCAGATAGACCAGGCTCTTTTCCTGCTCTTTCAGTTCCACTTCCTGCATCAGGCCGATGCCTGCACGGCGAGTTTCAAACGCTTTGGGATAGAGCATCTTGATGCTGTCAATCAGAATCTTCGCTTCATTGTAGTTGCCGAGTTCAAACGCTTCGCGGGCAGCTTGTAGTTTTTCACCGGCCTTCTTCTCCACATCTTCGCAAGAGAAGAGTGTACAGCATAGGCATGCAAGGAGTATTACTTTTTTCATATTTGTTGTTCTTGGAGTTAGAGTCCACAAAAATAGAAATAATATCTTTATCTTTGCAGCATTTTAATGTGCAAATGTGCTAATAGACCATTAACACATTTGCGTATTCATTACATTAGCGCATTATTTATGATAGATTTGACGGCAGAAGAACTGAAGCAATATTTTAGTGATGATATATTCAAGCGGATATCCGAAACGGCTGATGAATTGGGATTGGAATGTTACGTAGTCGGTGGATATGTACGTGATATTTTCCTGCAACGTCCTTCCAAGGATATTGATGTGGTGGTGGTAGGCAGTGGCATTGCCATGGCCGAGGCGCTGGGTAAGCGTCTGGGGCGTGGGGCGCATGTTTCCGTCTTCAAGAATTTCGGTACGGCACAATTGAAGTACTATGGTACGGAAGTTGAGTTTGTGGGTGCAAGAAAAGAATCGTATACACACGATTCCCGCAAGCCTATTGTAGAGGACGGTACATTGGAGGATGACCAGAACCGCCGTGATTTTACCATCAATGCACTGGCTGTTTGCCTGAACCGGGTGCGTTATGGCGAGTTGGTCGACCCCTTTGGCGGTATTGGAGACTTGAAGGAAAAGACCATCCGGACTCCCCTCGACCCTGATATAACTTTCAGTGATGACCCTTTGCGCATGATGCGCTGTGTCCGTTTTGCCACCCAGCTGGGATTCTATATTGACGATGAGACATTCGATTCTCTGGAGCGTAATCGCGAACGCATCTCCATCATCTCCAAAGAACGCATTGCAGACGAACTGAACAAAATCATCTTGTCACCTATTCCGTCTAAGGGATTCATTGAGCTGGACCGCTGTGGTCTGCTGGAACTGATATTCCCGGAACTTGTCAGGCTGCAAGGCGTGGAGACGCGTAATGGACGCGCCCATAAGGACAATTTCTACCATACGCTCGAAGTACTCGACAACATCAGCAAGAAGACCGACAACCTTTGGCTACGCTGGGCAGCTCTTCTGCATGATATAGCCAAGCCTGCCACCAAGCGTTGGGAACCCCGTGCGGGCTGGACGTTCCATAACCATAATTTCATTGGCGAGAAGATGATACCCGATATTTTCCGCAAGATGAAGCTCCCTATGAATGAGAAGATGAAATATGTGCAGAAAATGGTGAGCCTGCACATGCGTCCCATTGTGATAGCGGATGATGTAGTGACCGACTCGGCAGTGCGTCGCCTCTTGTTTGAGGCAGGTGATGATATAGACGACCTGATGACACTGTGCGAAGCCGACATTACTTCCAAGAATATGGAGCGTAAGAAACGCTTCCTTAATAATTTTCAGTTGGTACGCCAGAAGCTGAAGGATTTGGAGGAACGCGACCGTATCCGTAATTTCCAGCCTCCGGTCAGTGGTGAAGAAATCATGAAGACTTTCGGCCTTTCTCCTTGCCAGCAGGTAGGTGCCTTGAAGAGTGCCATTAAGGATGCCATTTTGGACGGCATCATTCCCAATGAATACGAAGCCGCCCGTGCATTTATGTTGCAACGGGCGGAGAAGATGGGGCTTAAGGAGTTATGAGTTATAAGTTGCATGTTATGTACCATGCGTTATAACTCATAACTTATAACTTATAACTCTTCTTTTTCTACTTGGAACTTGCGGCTTACTTTCATCAGGTTGATGGTGTAGGTCACTACGTTCTGGGCTTCTTGTATCATAGTCAGGTATACCATGCTGACTTTGATGCTGCCGCTCTGGCTTTGGATGCGTTGCAGCTCTTCGCGTTTCAGGTGAGACAACTGTCCGTTGAGGTCGTTGGCTTTGCGAATCTCTGTTTCCAGTTCATCATAATTGTTCGTTTCCAGCTTGTGGCGGCATACTTGTAACAGATAGCAGATGTCTTCGGCTACGTCTGTAAATTCTCCTTTCTGAATGGCATCCAGCGGATTGAAGTTATTGTCTATGTGCTCCAAGCAAGGTTCGCAAAGACGGCCTACGCTGTACACCAGTTCGCTGGCAAAGTCGTTGCCTTGATAGTAATAGAGTCCTTTTTCCAGTACGGTATTGTTGTCGAGGCGGCACATGGCAAGTGTTCCGGTACGCTTCATCTGCTTGATGAGTTGTTTTTCGAATTTTACTGAGCCCATGGCACGACGCAGTCCGCGTAGATTCTCGTGTAGGAAGGAAGTGACGGTACGTTCAAAATTCTCTTCTGTGAATTCCATAATCTTCACCAGTTCTTCACGGGTATGCTTGCGGAGTAATTCGATGACTTCGCTGTTGTCCGTGCTCTTCATCAACTGTTTTAGGGTCTCGTTGCCTTTTTCTTTCTCTTTGCGCTTCTTGTACATCACTTGGCTACGAATCAGCATGAAGACTGCCAGACCAATCAGTGCCAGGATGGCAACCGTACCGCCGAAATGGATAATTAATGCCACGAAAAAACAGATGGTGAACGCTGCTCCGGCAGTGATGAACCAACCGCCGATAACGCTGAGCACACCCGTAATGCGGAATACCGCCGAATCACGTCCCCAGGCACGGTCGGCAAGCGATGTACCCATGGCTACCATAAAGGTGACGTAAGTGGTGGAAAGGGGAAGTTTCAAGGAAGTTCCCAAGGCGATGAGCAGACCAGCCAATACGAGATTGACGGAGGCGCGAACCAAGTCAAAAGCGGCGCCGTCGGCTATGATGGCTTCATCCTTCTGGAAGCGTGTGTTCATCCACCGCTTGCTGCTTTCGGGCATCGTTTTGGATATTCCGTTAGCCAGAGTCATGCTGAAGCGTACCAGCGTACGGGCTATCGGGGTACTTCCGAAGTTCTCTTCACCGTCATCCTGGCGGGCAAGGTCCACGGAAGTCTTGATGACATTGTGGGCTTTCTTGGATGTGCAGAGTGCATAAACCATAATGGCGCCTGCACCGATAAGGAAATACCACGGGGTTTTGGCTGCACCGAGGAGTGAGGACATCAGGAATCCGTCGGGGCCGGCGGCCGTACCATTGGCTGTATAGTCAATAAATGAGGAATATCCTGCGAGGGGGACACCGATAAAGTTCACCAAGTCATTGCCGGCAAAGGCAAGAGCGAGGGCGAAAGTACCCATCAGAACCACTACTTTGAAGACATTTATCTTGCACCAATGCAGTATCTGCATCAGTATGGTGAAGAATACAAAGAAACCGGTTATCAGCAATGCGGTATTGTCGTGTATCCATTGCTTGTTTTCAGGGGTCATGAATGAGCTGTCTTTCAGCCCCTTTATCAGCATGAAGTAGATGATGCTGGTGGCAGCTATACCACCGAACAGCGCGATGCTGTATTTCATGTTCTTCTTGTAGTTGAAGGTGAACACGATACGTGCCAGCCACTGTACCAGCATACCGAAGAAGAAGGCAATGGCTACGGATACAAAAATGGCCATGATGACAGACAGTGCCTTGTCTGTATTGATGAGGTCGCCCAGTCCCAATGTATCGCTGTTATAGACCTTGATGAGCGCCAGTGCGAACGTACCTCCCAACAGTTCGAACACCATGGATACAGTGGTGGAGGTAGGCATTCCCATAGTGTTGAAGACATCTAATAGCACGACGTCCGTCAACATGACGGCAAGCAGAATGCACATGATTTCGGCAAAGTAGAAGTGCTCCGGTTGATAGATGCCGTGTCGTGCAATGTCCATCATGCCATTGCTGAGTGCCGCACCGATGAAGACGCCAATGCCTGCAATGAACAGTATGGTTTTGAAAGATGCTGCCTTTGCTCCGACAGCCGACTGAAGAAAATTGACCGCATCATTACTGACACCTACCACGAGGTCGAAAATCGCGAGTACGAACAGAAAGATGACGATACCCAGATAAATTGTTTCCATAGACATGTATTTTATTTCCGGCTGCAAAGGAAAGAGTTTGGTGTTGCAGGGAAATGTCATACATGTTACAGAAATGTTACAAAGCGATTGACGATTGATAATTGACGATTGATAATTATCGTTAATCGCTAATCCTTAATCCCTTGTTTCAAGTATTCGTAAAAGCTATATTGCGACCGTACCTTCTCCTTTTGCGGTCGCGACGACTTCCAGCGGTTTCGCAACCGGTCGTCCACAAAGCAGGCTTTCCGTTTGTCCGACAGTTGTATGGATAGCATATCGATGAGCTCTTGCTTCAAGTCCGGGTCCAGAATGGGGGTGACGGCTTCGATACGGCGGTACAAGTTACGCCGCATCCAGTCCGGCGAGCCGAGGAAGAGCTTGGGTGCGCCGCCGTTGCCGAAGTACCACACACGGGCATGTTCCAGAAAGGTATCTACGATGCGTGTCACGCGGATGTTGTGGCTGTACTCCTGCCCGGGGATGAGGCAGCAGATGCCGCGGACAATGAGGTCTATCTCTACACCGGCTTGCGAGGCTTCGTAGAGGCGGTCTATCATGGCGGGGTCTTGCAGGGCATTCATTTTTAGGATAATCCGTCCTTGCTTGCCTTGCCGGGCCAGTTCTATTTCGTGATTGATGAGGCGGTTCAGTTCAGGAATCAGGTTGAAGCGGGCCACAAGCAGGCGGTGGAACACTGGATTTTCCTTTCCCTGCAGAGTACGGAACAAGTTGTGCAGGTCGTTTACAATCACCGGGTTGCAGGTGAATAGTCCGCTGTCCGCATAGAGGGTGGCGGTCTTTTCGTTGAAGTTGCCGGTGCTGATGTAGGCGTAGCTTGTCAGTTTGCGCCCTTCCTTGTCGCGGCGTAGCACGAGGGCTACTTTGGCATGTACCTTTAGTCCTGGTATGCTGAAAATGATGTTGATGCCGGCGGCTTTCATCATCTCGGCGGTGGCGAGGTTGTTTTCTTCGTCGAAGCGGGCTTTCAGTTCCACAAAGACGGTGACTTTCTTTCCGTTCTGTGCGGCGGCTATTAGGGTGTTGATGACGGTGGAGTTCTCTGCCACGCGATACTGGGTCACCATGATTTCACGCACGGTGGGTTCGTGGACGGCTTCATATAGAAAATGGATGAAGTGGTCGAAGGAGTGGTAGGGATAATGCAGCAGCAGGTCCTTCTTCTCCACATAGCGGAAGATGGATTCGCGTTCGTCCAGGCAGGTCAGCTTCATGGGCTGGGGTTTCTTGATGGGACGTACGCTTTGGTTGGGATTAGGCAGATGCCGCAAATCCTCCATGTTGAGGTGCTTGTCTCCCGGCACCAGCTCCCGGCGGTCTATGCGGTAGGCATCTACCAGAAAGTCGAGGAAGTCCTGGGGCATGGCGCGGTCGTATACAAAACGGCACACGGCGCCTATCTTGCGTTTCTTTACCTTCTTCTTCACCTGCTCGATGATTTCGGAGGTATTGGCGGCATCGTCTATCAGAATATCCGCATCGCGTGAAATCTTGATGCAATAACTGCTGTCCACTTCATAACCGGGGAAGATGGTATCCAGATTGGCCTTGATGATGTCTTCAATGAACATCAGATAATAGTCTTTCCCCACCTTGGGCAGCTGGATGAAGCGCGGCACTTTGCTGTACGGCAGTTTCATCACGAAATACTGGATGCGGTTTGGAGAACTGGCGGGAGCTCCTTTCAGATGAAGCCGTACGGCTAGATAGAGACGGTTGTCGCGCAGGAATGAAATCACCTTGTCCTTGCTTACGGGTACCGGGGCCAGATAGGGGAATATCTCTTCGCGGAAGAAGTTGCGCACGAAGTCGTTATGAAACGGTTCCACGTTGCGGCTCTGATAGAATATGATGTGGTGTTTCCGTAGGGCGGGCAGTATCTTCTGTTCGTAGATGCGGATACGGTCTTCCAGTTGGCGGTTGACTTCTTGGTTGATTTCATCTACCAGTTCGGCGGCAGACTGCATAGTCTCTTCATCGCTTTGCGAGGCTCCGGTGGCTATGGCCTTATGGTCGGCTACGCGTATCTTGTAGAATTCTTCCAGATTGGAAGAGTATATAGAAATAAAGTTGATGCGTTCGTATAGCGGCAATGTCTCGTCTTCCGCTTCCAGCAGCACGCGGTAGTTGAAAGACAGCCAGCTGATATCACGTTTGAAATATCTGTTTTCCATAGTTTAATGTGCTAAAGTGATTAATGTGCCAATGTGCTAATGAAGAGAAGTTCGCGGATGGTGCGCAGCCAATTAGCATATTGGCACATTATCACATTAGCATATTGATTTCTTTCCCAAATATAATTACCTTTGTCTTAATAAACAAAGGAAAGATGACAAAAGTTGGTTTATTATCGGATACGCATGGCTACTGGGATGAAAAGTACCTGCAATATTTTGAAGACTGTGACGAGATATGGCACGCCGGCGATATCGGTTCGCTGGAAGTGGCACAGAAGCTGGCGGCTTTCCGTCCCTTCCGTGCCGTGTATGGCAATATTGACGGGCAGGAGATACGGCAGCTCTATCCGCAGATTCTCCGTTTTACGGTGGATGGGGCGGAGGTGCTGATGAAGCATATCGGCGGTTATCCCGGCAACTATGACCCTTCCATCAAGGGCAGCATTCTGGTGCGTCCCCCAAAGCTGTTCATCAGCGGGCACTCGCATATACTGAAGGTGAAGTATGACAAGACGTTGGATGTACTCCACATCAATCCGGGCGCTGCGGGCATTCAAGGTTTCCATAAGGTGCGTACGATGGTACGCTTTGCGGTTGATGGGGGAACGTTTAAAGATTTGGAGGTGATAGAACTTGCTGACCGATGATGTAGTTTGTTTATTTTCAATGGATTGTATTTACCGATTGTTTACGCTATAGTGTAAAAGCCGTTACATGCTAATGTAAAGGTCGTTACGCTATTGGGTAAAGGCCGTTACACTATTTGGTAAAGGTCGTTACACGCTGAGGTAAAGACCGTTTCATCAAGGGGTGACGGCCGTTACGCACTGAAGTA
>ENA-OYDC01000109-OYDC01000109.1-human-gut-metagenome-genome-assembly--contig:-NODE-109-length-24542-cov-4.434557_pt1 | contig 24542 bp, 18 predicted proteins | sample MGYA00243685_ERZ652898 | MGnify/ENA primary metagenome ERZ652898 (study PRJEB26926, sample SAMN06164546) | human gut metagenome | biome: ENVO:00009003; feature: ENVO:2100002; material: ENVO:00002003...
TTCGTCATCACAACGGACGGCATGGAGAATGCAAGCCGCCGTTATGACAGCGAGAAGGTCAAGAAAATGATTGAGCGTCAGAAGGAAAAGTATGGCTGGGAGTTTTTGTTCCTCGGTGCAAACATCGACGCAGTTGAGACGGCAAGGCATTTCGGAATTGGTGCAGACCGAGCGGTCAACTACCACTCTGACCATGAGGGAACGCAGCTCAACTATGAAGTTCTGAGCGAAGCGGTTTCTGCTGTCCGATGCAGCGTACCACTGGGTACGAATTGGAAAAAGCGTATTGATGAGGACTTCAATTCCAGAAAGGACGGGAGAAAGTAATGAGAACAATCACCGTAAAAGGGACAGGAAATGTCTCCGCAAGACCGGATTACATCATCCTCTCCTTGAACATTGAAACCTTATCTAAAACCTATGACCATGCAATGTCGGAAGCTGCCGAGAGAATCGAAAAACTGCAAGGTGTCGCTGTCCGCGTTGGGTATCGTAAGGAAGACCTGAAAACCACGAGCTTTGATGTCCAGACAAGGTACGAGAATGTCAAGGATCGGCAAGGTAATTACAAGCGAGAGTTTGCCGGATATGCTTGCAGCTATCGCTTGAAACTTGCCTTTGACTTTGACAGCAAGCAGCTTGCAAAGGTCATTTCTGCGATTGCGGATTGTGGGGCGCAACCAGAACTCAGCATTGCGTTCACCGTGAAAAACCCGGCAAGAGTCAGCGAAGAGCTGCTGATCAATGCGACGGAGAACGCCAGGGCAAAGGCGGAGATTCTTTGCAAAGCATCAGGCAGTACGCTTGTGCAGTTGCTCAACATCGACTACAACTGGGGCGAACTCAATGTGTATTCCAGAACGAGCTATGAGGTCGAAGACTGCATTCAGCCTCTCATGGCGATGAGCAAGTGCGCCGCACCTGAGATTGAGCCAGATGATATTGATGTGACAGACACAGTGGCTTTTACATGGGAAATCCAATGATTTTTTGACTTTTTTGAAATCCGGTACTCAACAAACGCTCTTATTGTGTCCGTTGTAAAGTGAAGGGACATTTCACGGAGTAATCTTCGTAGAATACGATTTTGGGAGATTAGCAAGCAAATCCGGTGAGTACCCACCGGAGAAAAATCAGTTAAGGAGACCCTGCCCTTAACATCAGATTTTTGCTTGTTGGGATAGTCCCAAACCCTTCTAATCTTTACGACGGAGGGCGCAGCATGGTACGAAGAACACGAGACATTCAGAAGAAGATTTGGCTGACACCACAGGAAGAACGGACGATTGCAAAGAAGATGGAAATGATCGGCACGGAGAACTTCGGTGCGTATGCAAGGAAGATGCTGATCGACGGCTACATCATCGTTGTGGACTACACGGAGCAGAAAAAGCTCGCCGCCGAAATCAACAAGATCGGTGTGAACATCAATACCGTCTGCCGCAGGATCAACTCGACGGGACGATTCTATCAGGACGATATTGACGAGCTGAAAGAAAAGATGGACGCGGTATGGCAGTTACTAAAATCAAAGCAATCCGAGGAACTTTGAGCAAGGCAATCGCGTACATTCTGAATCCCGAAAAGACCGATGAGAAGCTGCTGGTCTCGTCCTACGGCTGTGCCAGCGAGACCGCAGCGCGGGAATTTGAGTGGACGCGGAAAATAGCCGAGCAAAAAGGGATGAATCCGGTCAGGATCATAGCCCGTCATGTGATCCAGTCCTTTGAAATCGGAGAGGTCACACCGGAGCTTGCCCACGAGATCGGCAAGCAATTTGCGGATGAAATCCTCGGAGGAAAATATGAGTATGTGCTGACCACTCACATTGACAAAGACCATGTTCATAACCATCTGATTTTCAATGCGGTTGACTTTGTGGACTACCACGCATACAAGAGCTACAAGCGGATTTACTATGATATGCGCGAGGTCAGCGACCGGCTCTGTAAGGAAAACGGTCTCTCTGTTATCCCTCCCTCTCAGAACAAGGGCATGGGCTACAAGGAGTACACCGAAGCCAAACGCGGCACGAGCTGGAAGCAGAAACTCAAGCAGACCATCGACCGGCTTGTCATTACAGCGAAGGATTACGATGATTTTCTGCGGCTCATGCAGGAAGCCGGTTATGAAATCAAGACCGGCAAATATATCTCCTTTCGCGCTGAAGGTCAGGAGCGGTTTACCCGGTCTAAAACCATCGGAGAGAACTACACCGAGGAACGCATCAAGGAGCGGATTGCCGGACGGACGCCCCGAAGAAGCCGGAAGCAGACCACGCCGAATGGCATCTCTCTCATCGGAGATATTCAAGAGCGGATCAGACTTATCGACAGCAAGGGTTACGAGCATAAAGCAAAGCTCACTATCCTCAAGGAAGCGGCACGGACACTCAACTATCTCACGGAAAACAATCTGCTTCAATACGCCGATATTGAGAAGAAGGTTGAGGATGTTCACGGTTCCTATGACCGTACCGGCAAGGAACTGAAAGGCGTTGAAGCACGTCTGCGGGAAGTCCAGCCGCTCATCAAAAATATCTCCAACTACCAGCGGCTCAAGCCTGTATATGATGCCTTCCAGAAGACAAAAGACAAGCCGGGGTTCAAGGCAAAGCATGAAGCCGAACTTGTGATCTTTGAGGCGGCGCGGAGTACGCTGCTTGCCATGCAGGGCGATGAAAAACTGCCGAGCTTGAAAACGCTCCAAGCAGAGCAGCAGCGACTTCTTGAAGAGCAGCAGCGGCTCTATGATGAACGTGCGAAGCTCAAAAAAGAAGTAAAGCAAATAGAGACGATCAAGTCTAATGTTGATACGTTTCTCGCTCCTTCTGTTGACCATGACCGTGATCATCTGCGCAGCACACAGCGCGAATAATCACTTCAAAAGCAGGGCATCTTCTGTTGACCGGAGATGCCCTGCATCCTTGAGAGAAGGTTCGAGAAGTTGAAACTTTTTCTTTAATTTCTGCATCAACGGATTGCTTTTGAGAATGAAATCCAGTATAATATTATAAACGATGTTGAATGCAAGCAAGCGAAAGGATGGTTGCCGTGCGCATAAGCTATAAGAAACTATGGATGCTTCTTCTGGAACGCGACATAAAGAGGGCTTCTCTACGACATGAGGTAGGGCTGTCTGCCGGAACATGGACAAAACTGAATAAGGGGGAAGAAGTGTCCCTCTCTATTTTGCTGCGCATTTGTGATTACTTGAACTGTGACATCGGAGATATATGTGAGGCTGTGCGAACGGACAAGAACTGAGTCCGGTTTTTCGTACAGCTCTTTTTGTAAAATAGGTTAGATAAATACATAGGGAGGATTTTGATATGGCACGAGCCGCATCGGCACCGAAGAAGGAGATTTCTATGGAGGAAGCTCTGTGGAAGTCCGCAGACAAACTTCGTGGTTCTGTTGAACCAGCAGAATACAAGCACGTCGTTCTCAGCCTTTTCTTCTTGAAGTTTGCCAGCGATAAGTTTGAGGCACAAAGGAAAGCTATTTCTGAAAAATACGGTGAGAAGTTTGTTGACAATGTTGCCTTCTATACGAAGGACAACGTGTTCTTCCTGCCTGAGATCAGCCGTTGGTCTTTCATCATGGAGAATGCGAAACAGGATGACATTGCGCTGAAAATCGACACCGCCCTCTATACGATTGAGAAAGCGAATCCCGCACTGAAAGGCGCACTGCCGGACAACTACTACTCACGTCTTCACATCGACACAGCAAAGCTGGCATCACTGCTGGACGAGATTGATAAGATCAACACCGGCGATAAAGAGAATGACATTATCGGACGAGTCTACGAATACTTCCTGAGTAAGTTTGCACTTGCAGAAGGCAAAGGTAAGGGCGAGTTCTATACGCCGAAGTGCATTGTCAATTTGATTGCGGAAATGATCGAGCCGTATGACGGTATTCTCTATGACCCTTGCTGCGGTTCTGGCGGTATGTTCGTGCAGTCAATGAAGTTCGTGGAGGCACATCACGGCAACAAGAAGAAGGTCTCTATCTATGGTCAGGAATATACAAACACGACATACAAGCTGTGCAAAATGAATCTGGCTATTCGCGGCATCTCTGCAAACCTCGGAGAAATGGCAGCGAACACATTCACCAATGACCAGCACAAGGACCTCAAGGCAGATTACATTATGGCAAACCCGCCTTTTAATCAGAAAGAATGGCGTGGTGATAATGAGCTGATTGATGATCCGCGCTGGGACGGCTATGAAGTTCCGCCGACGAGTAACGCAAACTATGGCTGGATTCTGAACATTGTTTCAAAGCTCTCTCAGAACGGTGTTGCCGGTTTCCTGCTTGCAAACGGCGCACTATCTGACGATGGTACAGAGCTGAAAATCCGCCGTCAGCTCATCGAGAACAATCTCGTCGAAGCAATCATCATCCTTCCCCGCAACCTCTTCTACACCACCGACATCAGCGTTACGCTTTGGATTCTGAACAAGAATAAAAAGGCTCGTGTGGTTGAAGAAAACGGAGAGGTAAAACGCTTCCGTAACCGTGAGCGCGAGATCCTTTTCATGGACTTGCGGCAAATGGGAAGCCCTTATGAAAAGAAGTATATTGAGCTGACAGAAGAAGACCGTGCAAAAGTCACGGGCGTCTATCACGCATGGCAGCAGGAAGGCTATGAAGAAACTTATCAGAATGTGCCTGAATTTTGTTACAGCGCATCCTTCGATGAGGTTGCTGAAAAGGGCTTTACCCTTGTTCCGAGCCGTTACATTGAGTTTGTAAACCGCGATGAGAACATCGACTTTGATACAAAAATGAAGACGCTGCAAAGTGAACTGCGTGATCTGCTCATTGCAGAAGAAAAGTCAAAGGCAGACCTGTTGACCGTGTTTAAGGAGCTGGGCTATGAAATCGAATTATGAACCTCTTGGTAAACACATTCGGCTTGTTGATTATCGAAACTCCGAGGAAGTCACCAGCACTGTTCTTGGCATAAGCATCGACAAAGAGTTTATGCCTTCCGTCGCAAATGTAATTGGCACAGATTTGAGTCGGTATAAACTGATCAGCAAGGGGTTATTTGCCTGTAACCCAATGCACGTTGGACGCGATGAACGTCTTCCGATTGCGCTCTATGAGAAAGACAACGCCTCAATAGTTTCTCCGGCGTATTTCATGTTTGAGATTATTGACCGCGATGTCTTAAATGAAGAGTATTTGATGATGTGGTTTCGTAGACCGGAGTTTGACCGCGAGTGCTGGTTCATGACGGACGGCAGTGTTCGAGGCGGAATTACATGGGATGATCTTTGTCGCATTCAGCTCCCGGTTCCGCCCTACGAGCGACAGCTTGATGTTGTTGAGTCTTATCGGGCAATCACAAGGCGAATTGCTATGAAGAAGGAGATAAATGATAATTTAGAAGCGGTACTGGCTGCGTCGCATTCTAAGATGTTTTTTTCAAAAGACACATCAGAACACTCCAAATTGGGTGAGCTAATGACTTTCGGTAACGGAAAATCGCGCCCGAAAACAGATGGAACTATCCCTGTTTACGGAGGAAATGGCGTTCTTTCCTACACAGACCAACACAACATTGAAAATGCAGTCCTAATCGGTCGTGTTGGTGCATATTGCGGAAGCGTTTACCTTGAACAAGGGATATGCTGGGTAAGCGACAATGCCATTTTCGCAAAATCAAAAATCACAAAGGATGAGTTTTTCGATTATTTCCTTTTGAAGAGGCTGAATCTTTTCAATCACCACGTTGGAACTGGTCAGCAGTTGCTCACGCAGGAAATCTTAAATAATATAGAAGTTCCAAAGCCGGTCACTGAACAGATAGAACTCTTTAATCGAAAAGCTGCATCAGTTTTTGGAACTATTTTCACAAACAGCCGTGAGATCATTCGGCTTCAAGAGCTATCTGATTTGCTGCTTTCTCGATTGTCTGGCTAAGCCGCTAAATTATCATTTACAGTCCACAACTCTCACCAGTGGCGAGAGTTTTACCACAAGGAACTGCCACTGATTGTCGTTCTCTGAGTTAAAACAAAGGAGAAACGATAATGAAAGAACAACTAATTCAAGAAGTGCAGCGACAGATGCTTCCGTATCTGAACAATGCACAGCTCAAGCAGCTTCAAGTTGTACTTGAGAAGGCACTGACCGGCGTAACCGTCCATCGTGACGAAGCTGCTGATGTAAGTGAAGGCGTAGACACGGTTTCCTTGTTTATCACAGCCAAGCGAATAGAGGGCTGCTCAGAAAAGACGCTGAACTACTATCGCCAGACCATCTTTGCAATGCTGTCCGGCATCGGGAAATTGGCGCAGGAAATCACCACAGAAGACTTGCGTCAGTATCTCACGGACTACCAAACGCAAAGAAAATCCAGCAAGGTCACGATTGATAACATTCGCAGGATTCTATCCAGTTACTTCTCGTGGATGGAGGATGAAGATTATATCGTGAAAAGTCCTGTTCGCCGCATACATAAGGTCAAAACAGCGAAGGTGATCAAGGAGACTTATTCAGATGAGACTTTGGAAATCATGCGGGACAACTGCTGCAATGTCCGCGATCTTGCGATGATAGACCTTCTTGCATCCTCCGGAATGCGTGTTGGTGAGATGGTTACCCTTAACCGCGATGACATCAACTTTAATGAGCGAGAGTGCGTTGTTTTCGGAAAAGGAAGCAAGGAACGGATCGTTTATTTCGATGCCAGGACAAAAATCCATCTCCAAAACTATCTGGAGAGCCGTACAGACACCTGTTCAGCGTTGTTTGTCTCGCTGACCGCACCGCATGACCGTTTGCAGATCGGCGGTGTTGAAAGACGGCTTCGAGAACTGGGGAAAAGGCTGAATCTGCCTCGTGTCCACCCACATAAGTTCCGAAGAACATTGGCAACATCCGCCATAGACAAAGGAATGCCCATAGAGCAAGTCCAGCAGCTCTTAGGGCATCAGAAGATCGACACGACCATGCACTATGCTATGGTTAAACAGCAAAATGTCAAGCTGGCACACAGAAAATACATAGGGTGAGGTGTCACAATGAAAGAAGGATATAGGCTGCTTGGAGACTTTATTCGCCAAGTCGATGTCAGGAACACAGACGGAAAAGAGGAAAACCTTTTAGGTGTTTCCGTCCAAAAGATGTTCATTCCCTCCATTGCAAACACGGTTGGTACCGACTTTACGAAATACAAGGTAGTCAAACGGGGGCAGTTTACCTACATTCCAGATACTTCTCGGCGTGGAGACAAAATTGGTATTGCTCTTCTGACGGATTATGATGAGGGTCTTGTCAGCAATATCTATACCGTTTTTGAAGTGAAAGATGAAAACGAGCTACTACCTGAATACCTAATGCTCTGGTTCAGCAGACCGGAGTTTGATCGTTACGCACGTTTTAAGTCTCACGGCAGCGTCCGGGAAATAATGGACTGGGATGAAATGTGCAAGGTAGAGCTACCTGTCCCCTCTATTGACAAACAGCGCAGCATTGTGAAGGCGTGTCAGACCATTACGGAGCGGATCGAGCTAAAGCGGCGGATAAATGATAATTTAGCGAAGACAATCAAAGCTGTCTTCAAATCTTGGTTTCTTGACTTTGATGCTTTTGATGGTGTAGAGCTTGTACAATCACAGTATGGTCTTATCCCGAACGGCTGGCATTATGAGTTGCTTGGCAACCTTTGTGATTGTGTTACTAAAGGAACCACACCAACCACATTAGGCAAAGACTTTACAGATACGGGTATCAATTTTATCAAGGGCGAAAGTATCAACGATGACCATAGTTTTAATAAGACTCTGTTTGCCCATATTGATGATGAAACTGATGAACTCCTTAAAAGGTCGCGTATCTATGTGAATGACATTGTTTTCACGATTGCTGGTACGCTTGGGAAATTCGCCTTAGTTGATGGCTCTGTTATTCCTGCTAACACCAATCAAGCAGTAGCAATAATTAGAACGAGCAAAATCATGCCTGCAATGCTGTATAGCTATTTCATTGGCGAATGGCAGGTCGAGTTCTATAAGAGAAATACGCAGCAAGCTGTTCAAGCCAATCTTAGTTTGGGAACAATTAAGGATTTGCCCATTTTGCTCCCTGACAGTAAAGGGCAGGATCACTATATGCAGCTCGTAACCCCCTTAATAGTGGGAATGCAGAACAATTTCTCTGAAATTGAAAGACTGTATGAGCTGCAAAATCAGCTCCTTGCTCGGCTTTCATCAAGCCGCTAAATTATCATTTACCTACGAAGGGAGGGATGAAAATGGACAAGGAAACGCTGATCAAAATTGCCGAGGAACTTCATCATGGAGCTTTTGACGCAAATGCCGATTACCTCATCTTGCAGCAGTATCGTAAGAACCAGCGTGAATACGCGGAAGAAATGAAGATGTCACCAGCGTTCTATCAAACGATTCACGGAGCTTTGATGAAAGCCTGTTTTATGGAGATCGCCAAACTGTATGATAGCTCAAATGGCGTTGTGTCCATTGGCACCCTCCTTGCCAAATGCGCGGAAAATCAAGACCTATTTCCGACGTACAGAGAAACAATGACCGTAGAGCATGATGGGACAGCATTTTCCTATCAAATCCCGTATCAGCATCAGCTCAAGCCAGAGGAAGAGCGTTTCTTCAAGGATCAGGTTGAGAGCGACAGAAAGCTCTTTGCAGTGTTTGATATTCCTGATGCCGCAAATGCTCCGGTTCGGGTGGATTTGACATTTCCAGAGTTCTTAGCTCTGTATCAGAAACGCTTCAATGCGTTAAGCAAAAAGAGAGAGAATATCCGAATGCAGCGGAATAAGCTCTACGCCCACAACGATGAACAGCGTATATTGAGCAACGAGAACCTAACGGATCGTCATCCTATTTTATATCCGGACATACAGGAAATGATAGACTTTGCACTCGATTGTACAGGGCTGATCCTCGGTGTTCTCACAGACGTAAACCGTGCAACGCAATACTCAAACATTGATGACTGGGAAGGTACACTCATGCTGGCACGTCTGGGTTTGAAGTATCAGGAGTACGACTTCCAGCAAAGTGAAAAAGCCTTTGAAGCAGAAATGCAGAGGCAGTTAGGGGGAAATGATAATGGCGAACTTCAATGAGCATTCTCTTGAAATGTCCATCATGGATTTGTTTCAAGATGAAGGGTATATCTATTTGAATGGTGAGCAGATCCACCGTGAACGCTCTGAGGTTCTGCTTATCGACGATCTGCGGAAATACCTCCTGAACAGGTATGCCTCAGAGGGACTTACCCCAAGCGAAGTTGATAGCATCATCCTTCGCCTGAGGTCTATTTCCGGTACGATCTACGAAGCAAACAAAGCAGTCTGCAAAATGATTTGTGACGGCTTCATCTTCAACCGTGAGGATCACACAAAGAAAGACATTTACATTGAGCTGATTGACTTTGATGAGCCAGAGAAAAACGTGTTCAAGATCGTCAATCAATTTGAAATTGAAGGCATCAACAACCAGCTACGCATACCGGACGGGATCGTCTTCATCAACGGCATTCCTGTTGTTGTGCTTGAGTTCAAGAGCGCAGTCAAAGAAAACACAACGATCATGGACGCCTATACTCAGCTTACCGTGCGTTATCGCCGTGATATTCCTGAACTCTTCAAGTATAACGCCTTCATCGTCATAAGCGATGGTGCAAATAATAAATACGGTTCCTTCTTCTCCCCGTATGACTTCTTCTATGCGTGGAGAAAGATTGAAGCTGACGATAAGGAATTGGACGGCATCAATTCCCTTGTAACTATGGTGAGCGGACTGTTCCGCAAAGAACGGCTTTTGGCAGTCATCAAGGATTTTGTCTATTTCCCTGATAGCTCGGACAAGGACATCAAAATCGTCTGCCGCTATCCTCAGTATTTTGCTGCGGTCAAGCTGTTTGAGAATATCAAGGCACATCTCAGACCGGAGGGGGACGGCAAGGGCGGCACATACTTCGGCGCGACAGGCTGCGGAAAAAGCTATACTATGCTCTTCCTCACAAGAATGCTTATGAAGAGTACCTTCTTCCATAGCCCTACAATCCTGATTATTACCGACCGAACGGATTTGGATGACCAGCTCTCAAAGCAGTTTGTAGCATCCAAGAAGTACATTGGTGACGAAACCGTTGTGAGCATTGATTCCCGCGAAAAACTGCGTCAGGAACTTCAAGGCAGGACAAGCGGTGGGGTGTACATGACCACCATCCAAAAGTTCACCGAGGACTTGGAGCTTCTGACGGATAGAGCGAATGTGATCTGCATATCCGATGAAGCACACCGTAGTCAGATAAACCTCGATCAGAAAGTCAAGGTCACTGCCGAAGGTGTAGAGCGAAGCTATGGATTCGCAAAGTACCTACACGATTCTCTCCCCAATGCTACCTATGTCGGTTTCACCGGCACGCCCGTAGATGGCACGATTGAAGTCTTCGGTCCGGTTGTCGATGCCTACACAATGACAGAGGCGGTTAAAGACGGTATCACAGTCAACCTTGTCTACGACGGACGCGCTGCACGGGTCACTCTTGATCAGGCAAAGGTTCGGGAAATTGAAGATTATTATGACCGCTGTGCTGTTGAAGGCGCAAATGAGCATCAGATTGAGGAAAGCCAGAAGGCGGTTGCTCATATTGATGCGATCATCGGTGATCCTGACCGACTTCACGCAGTTGCGGAGGACTTCATTAACCACTATGAGACCCGCGTTGCCGAAGGAGCTACCGTTGCAGGAAAGGCAATGTTTGTCTGCTCTAATCGCAAGATTGCATACGCTTTTTATCAGATTATAGTTGGAATGAGACCGGAATGGGCAGAGAAAAAGGTTTGCCCTGACGGGGTTCAACTGACGGAAAAAGAGAAAAAGGAACTCAAACCCATCGAGAAGATCAAGCTCATCATGACGCGAAATAAAGATGATGAGCCTGAGCTTTATGAAATGCTGGGAACGAAAGATGACCGCAAGGAGTTTGACCGTCAGTTTAAGAACGTTAAATCAAACTTCAAAATTGCCATCGTTGTTGATATGTGGCTTACCGGCTTCGACGTACCGGCACTCGACACAATCTACATCGACAAGCCCATCCAGCAGCACAGCCTTATCCAGACGATTTCCCGCGTCAACCGCGTCTATACCGGCAAGGACAAGGGCTTGATCGTGGACTACATCGGCATTAAGAAAAACATGAATCTCGCCCTCAAGAAATACACCAACTTTGAGAGCGATGAGTTTGAAGGCGTCGAGCAGTCTATCACGATTGTTAAAGACCAGCTCGATGTCTTGGCTCAGATGTTCCACAACTTCAATAGCACGGATTACTTCAACGGCTCACCGAAAGAGCAGCTTGCTTGCCTCAATCGGGCTGTTGAGTATGTACAGCTCACGGAAGATTTGGAAACTCGCTTTATGGCGGCAGTCAAACGCATGAAACAAGCGTTCAACCTATGCAGTTCAAGTGAGGCTATCTCTGATAAAGAAAAGGACTATCTGCACTTCTACTGTGCTGTGCGCTCTATTCTTTTCAAACTCACAAAGGGTGATGCCCCTGACATTTCACAAATGAATGCCCGTGTCCGTGAACTTCTTGAAGGTGCAATTCAATCTGATGGTATAGAGGAACTGTTTGAGACGGGAAAGCACATCTCTGTTGATATTTTCAGTGACGAGTATCTGGATAAGATCAATGCAATCCAACTTCCAAACACAAAGATAAAGGTGTTGCAGAGGCTTCTTTCTCAAGCGATTGATGAGTATAAAAAAGTCAACCGCATTATGGGCATGGAGTTCTCAGACCGCCTCAAGCGGGTTGTTGATGAGTACAACAATCGCCGTCGTGATGAGGCTTTCGCTAACGAAGTTCTTGACGATGTAGCGGAACAACTTGCGAAGCTCCTTGAAGAACTCAAAAAGGAAAAAGACTCCTTCAAGGGTATGGGGATTGACTATGAAGAAAAAGCCTTCTATGACATCCTCAAAGCGGTTGCCAAGAAGTACGAGTTCGAGTACCCGGACGATAAGATGATTGAATTGTCAAAGCGGATTAAGATCATTGTCGATGACAAAGCTAAATACACCGACTGGTCTACCCGTGATGACATTAAGGCAAATCTTCAAGTTGACCTCATTTTGCTACTGGATGAATTTGACTATCCCCCCGTAACCATTGATGATGTCTACAAGGAGGTTCTGGAACAAGCTGAAAACTTCAAAAAGTACGCTCAATAACTCGCGTTCCACCGAAAGGAGTAGATCATGGGCAATTCAGTCATGTTGAATGGCGTCGAATATGCCGGAGAGCAGATTGCCTACAAAGACAGCACCTATGAGCTTGTGTCAAAGGTTGCCTACCTGATCGGCGTCCCGCTCCGTATTTTTCAAAATGAACACGAGCCGCCGAAGATAGAGATATACAACCGGCTTGAGCAGGATAAAAATGCCCGCATTATCCGAAATCTATGTATCATCCGCACCGCCATTGAGCGCAACTACCGGAAAATAAATGACATCATGCGGATGGAATACCGTGGGCTGCTTTCAATGCCGGAGATCATTCCGGCTTCCAGTATGCAGCAGCTCTCAAACGACGGAATCAGCTTTATCAAAAAGTCGAGTACAAAGCTATGCCACCACATTATCGAGATCAACCGGCTGATTTCAGACCGCATTAACAACTGCAAAAGCCTCTTTCCAATCTGGATTAACTGGACGTACATAAAAGAGCTGTTCATTATGCCAAACGGCTTGACAGAGGACGGAACGAAAGATGCTGCGGACATCTATTACGCAAGTCTCTCCTACTACCCCTATCAAATGTATATCAACTGGGTACCGATGGACGAGGGCAATGTCCTCTATAATGATAAGAAGTTTGCTACCCTGCTTTATCAATGGCATTGCGACGCCTTCACGGAATACAGTAAAGTCTCCGATGCAGGGGCTTTTGTAAAAAACAATATCTACGACTTCATAGATGACAGTGAGAAGACCGTATTGGTAGTGGACTGCGAAAACTCTGACCCGTACAAGCTGTGCGCCACGCTCAAAAACCTTGATTATGAGGTCATGCAGAAGATTACGGCGATCATTCTCTTTGATGACGTACATACCGCTACGGCATGGCGGATTCTTGAAAACTACACCCGCATCCCCGTTGAACATATCATGATTGAGCGGATCAAGCAGAACAAATCACTGGTAGACATCAAGCTCACCGCAAGAGCCTGTCAGGAACACTACCAGAAGCAAGTGGATTCCTTCGTCATCGTCTCAAGCGATTCCGACTACTGGGGGCTGATCTCTTCCTTACCGGACGCCAGATTCCTTGTCATGATTGAGCGGGAAAAATGCGGACCGGATATGAAGGCAGCACTTGCAGAATCTGGGATATTCTACTGCTATCTGGATGACTTCTACTCCGGCAACAGCGAGGACATCAAGAAAAACGCACTGTTCAAGGAGATGTACCGCTGGATTGACAACTCCGTTCACCTGAACGTCAACGATATGTTTGATGCAGCTCTGCGAAACACGAGGATCGAAATGTCTCCCGCAGAGCGGCGGCAGTTCTATGAGAAGCACATCAGGCACATGACGCTGACCATCGACGAGAACGGAAACGTCAGCATTGAATTGAAACGCGGATAGCCTTGGTTTCTATTCCGGGAGGAATGTGGATGGACAACAGATTCTATTTTGGATTCAATACATCGGAGGAACGGAAAAAGCGCAGAAAAGCAGAACTGTACTCCATGAGTGAGCAAGTCAGCACCTTCTTTTGGGATGAAGCCCCGCAGCATGGATTGGAAATGCGTGAAGGGCAGCAGGATATGTCCTTTGAGATTGTGGACGCCCTCATAAACGATCAGCATTTTGCGATTGAAGCTGGCGTGGGCATTGGCAAGTCCTTTGGCTATCTTGTGCCGGTGCTGCTGTACAGCAAACGCATGAACAAGCCGGTCATCATCGCAACCTCGACCATTGCGCTTCAAGAACAGCTCTGGCGCGATGTCCACGCGGTAATGCCCCTTCTTGGGCTGAACAGAGATGTCATCCTCGCAAAAGGACAGACCCATTATCTCTGCAACAAACGCGCAGACGAGTATATGTGTGACCCGAAAGCAGACCCACCGGACGCGCTCAAAGAAGGAATCCAGCAGGGGTATGAGGAACGCAAGGATTTCCCGGAGGTTTTGCCGCAAGGCGTCTGGGACAAGGTAAACGTGCAGCGGTTCAGCATGAAGAATTGCGGCTCCTGCGAAAAGAAATGCAAGTATTACAAGGTCCGTGCATCGTTAAAATACACGGACGGTGTTGTTCTGTGCAATCAGGACTTTCTTACCCAGCATCTCATGAAACTACGACGCGGGCAGGACGGACTGATTAACGCCGCCGCTGATCTGCTTGTCGTGGATGAAGCGCACAACTTGGATGATAAGGTGCGGAGTGCCACAACGGAGCGTTTCAGGCAAGGTATGCTCTTTGGAATGATTAAAAGCGCATTCTATGAACTGCGACCCTCTGACCAAAGCAGTGTGTCCGGTGAAAAGCGAGAGGCAGAGAGCGCAATCATCGCCTTCTATAACTGCCTGAAAGCACAAGTTCAAAAGCAGATCGACGATGCAGATCAGGATATGCGCTACGCTGACCGCTTTTTCTTTGACCAAAGCGGCAGTGCGGTTGAGCTGCTTACGGAAATGAACGCCGCCATACACAACCTTTCGTCCAGCATTCAGATTTATTCCAGCATGGATTTCAGAAGCAACCGTTCCTTTGCTGCTTCTGATGATCTGGATGCCGTCAGCGAGTCCCTTTCGGAGCTTCTTGACCAGATAGATGATATGCTGATCTGGATTGAGCAGCACGGCAGCAACACGGAACTCGTCTATTGCCCTAAAAACACAAAAGAAATTGTGAGCCGCCTATACTTCAATGGTGATGAAAGAACCATCTTGACCTCTGCCACGCTGACGAACGCCACGAGCGGGTCTCTGGAAGAGCAGTATTCTTATTTTATCTGCAATACCGGCTTTCCCGCTGGTGATCGCGGCTGCTTGTCCGAACCAAAGCCTTCCCCATATCCATACGATGAACACGCCATGATCTACTATTGCGACGATCTCCCACACCCGACCAGAGAACACGAAGCCTTCATTGAAAAGGGTGTGGAGCGACTGCTTGAGATCCTGAGCATTTCCAATGGAAAGGCACTCGTGCTGTTTACGGCAAAGACCGACATGGAAGAGGTCTACTCCATTCTCGGTAAGAAAAACCTTCCGTACAAAATCCTGATGCAGCAGCCGGGATCGTCGCAGGACAAGGTGCTGAACGAGTTTAAGGAAGATACGAACTCTGTGCTTCTGGGGACGGGTGCATACTGGGAAGGTATCAGCATTGAAGGAAAAAGCCTTTCCAATGTCATCATTTTCCGGCTTCCGTTCCCTGTCCCCGATCCGATTATCGAGTATAAGTGTTCCGTTGCTAAGGATGCTCTGATGGATGTTCGCGTTCCCGAAATGATTATCAAGCTCAAGCAAGGCATCGGGCGATTGATCCGCAATTTCACAGACACCGGCATTGTCTGCATCATCGACCGAAGACTGCGGGATGAGCCGCCGGAACGCTATCATGACATTACATGGGACTCCCTGCCTATCAAAAATCGGACAAGCAGTTTGGGCGAACTTAGGAAGTTTTACGAAGGTCTGCCCTCAGCCAAGGAATGATGATACAAACGGCAGTCTCTTCGGAAACATAGAGCAGCCCCCCAAAAAACGACAATCAGAAAACGGAGGTGTATCATGTTGTACAATGAAAATCTGCACGAAGAAGAACAACATCTGATCCAGCAGATTGCCGAGCAAACAGAGAGAGGAAAAATCGACTGGGAACTAACAGAGTACAATCCGCTGTCCTTTCTGAATGAGGACAAGATAGACAAGAACCCAGCAGTAATCTGTCAGTCCTTCTCCTTTGAGGCGATCATCGGCGGCTCCCGTTACGAGCTTGATGTCATGGAGAATATTGATGTGCCGTCCGGTATGGGAGACTACACCATAACCTTGACGCGGGATGAAACCGAAAATTATCTTAAAATTGAGGATGCGCTTTCCTTTGACTGTGACCGCTATGAATGCACACCGGAGGAAGTCGCAGAGCGATTTGCGGACAGCCCCATTGTCCGTCTCTGCAACGCCATCATTCCTGCCACGCTTGGGCAGGAGGATTTAGAAGAGGTCTTCACATGGGCAAGGTTTTTCAACGAGACTGGCATTTCTGCAAAGCTGATGAATCATCCGCTGACCAAGCTCTGTGAAAAGCTGTTCGACGAACACCGTCTGATGGACTTCCATCGCTGCGTCTTGGATGTGGGCTATCGAAAGCTGCTCCTAAATGAACTGTCTCATAACTAAGACACGGAAAAACGCCCCCGACACTGTGCCAGACGCACAGTGCCGGGGGCGTTCCCGTTTCCAGCGATTTATTTTTCTCTCGGCAAGGGACTGTTCATAAGGTGACACTTTCCGTTTTACGAAGCCGTGAAAATTCGATGTGTTCCGTGGAGATGTTCACTGGGCAGCATACGCCGTACACGTTTCCAATAATCACCGAGTAGTGCAATGTGTATTCACTATCGGGAAATACTTCACGGTTTTCGCAACGCTTGATTCAGGAGTGGGATTTTTGCCTTATTCCCGCGTGACATCAAGGGAAACCGGATTGATAACGATGATAGATTTGCCCTTTTTGTGGGCATATCTCACGGTGTTCCCGGTACCGCTGGGGCATCCATTCCATACTGCGAGAATATAATCGGCGTGATCGACCATGTACCGATTTCTCTTGTCCATGCAGTCCGACGTGTACTCCCGTTGCAGCATGGTCTCCTTGTCACACTTTGCCGCGATATTATAATACCGTTCCCGTGAAGCCATAGACCATTTGATCGCTTGTGTCTCACAAGGGATTGCACTTTCCAGAGTAATGTGAGGGTATTTTGATTTCAAATCGAGTACAATTTCCGCAGCGTACGTATCGACGCCAAGAGCCATGCCGGTAATAAAATGCGTGACGCCCTCGTTCTCGATGAGTGCTACAATCTGATCCCGCATAACAGATTTCAAAGAAGTACAACGCTTATCGGATTCATCAAAGCCGAACGGAAGACTCTGCGGTCTATGACCGGTAAACGCACAAGTCTTGCCTTGAACGGATTGCTTTTCAGCTTTTTGAGCAGACTTTCTAAACTCAATAATGCGCGACATGACACCCCTTCTTTCACTCTTTTGGTAGGTAACTCCATTCTATCACCCTCATCACGGACAGTCAACGCATTGTCGTTAGTAAAATCAACGACGGCGTACCGTGGATAATGACACCGCCGTTAGGTACACTAAATGCAAAGGTGGTGAGGCTATGCGAGAGAAGAAGGACATCAATATTGAAATCGGCGGCAATATTCAAGTGGCAAGAGAACAGGCGGGCTATACGCAGGACACGCTCTCAGAAATGCTTGGCATGACGCCGAATCACCTGAGTGCTATTGAGCGTGGTGCTTCCGGTATTTCTCTTGAAGCCTTGCAGCGTCTTTGCCGTTTGCTGGGCGTCAGTGCGGACCGAATTATCTTTGGGACCGATGAGCCAGAAGCGGAAGCCCTTGCGCTTGCCAGACGTATTTCGGATATTAAGCCGGAATACCGGCAACAGGTTCAAGAGCTGCTGTCCGCTATTTTGAATATGTCGTAAAAAAAGAGCCTCTGCCGATACCCAAACCGGGCATCGACAGAGGCTCTTGGTTCGTTTTCCGGGCATTCAAACAAGTGCCGAAATCGACACTTATTTCCGCGCTAAAGAAGAAACTGCGCAGGGAATACAATCACTTAGGCTGGTCAATTTGCGCCGCTCTGAGGCTTGCAATCACAGGCTTTTTCGACCCCTAACTGTCTACACCTCGATGCCTTGCGGGAGAAGTGCGGACAGGCGATGAGATCCGCACGGAAGCTCTGCTTGCAGCTATGGACGCAGCGGACGCAGAAGCGGTTATACTTCCGGCGTCCGCTGTCCCCGATGAAGAACGACCACTCCTGCCGCCATTTCTGACTTCTGCTCACAGCTCAATCTCTCCTTTGTGCTTTTTGGGAGGGCAGCATTCCTTCTGCTTTTCAGCCTTTGCAGACTTGAGCCTGTCCATGATGGAGGACTTTTCGCCCCTTTCGGGGGCTTTGACCTCTGCGGTCTTGTCCTCCTTCGGACCGTTGTTGATGATCCCGTCAATCATGCCGTAGTCATCCTCCATCGACATCTCCGCCGCCTTGAGGTAGTTTTCCTTCTCAAGAGCTGCCATCCAGCTTTCCTTGCTGATACCGAGCATTCCGCCCTTTGCCGCATGATCGGCAATCTCCTTGGCATCTACGCACAAGCCCTCGGTGTTATCGGAATAGAGACGGTAAACCTCGCAGCCCTTCTCCAAAGCCTTCTCAGCCGCCTCCTGACCGGCGGGAAGAACGCCAGCCCATGCGTAGCCGTAGTCCTTCATATCCTGAACGGAGAGCGCGGGATCGGGCATTTCCGGCACTTCCTTGACCTCAAGGTCGAGAAGGCGGAGCGTGTCATCGTCAAATCCGTTGTAGACATCATCAAGGACGAGTTTGCCGCGCTCATCGACGATGATGCAAGCCGCTTCATCGCCGTAGGTGTCATGCTCCATCAGATAAAAGCTGTGACCGCCGACTTCGTGCTGGTCAATGGTGTGCCACGTCCCGATGTGTCCGGCAACCGTCAGACCGGAAGTGTCGGCATTCATCTCAAAGTCCTTCTGCTCAACACTCTCCTGCTTCTGCTGCTCCTTCGAGATCATGGGGATCGCAACAATCTTATCGCCCAACTTAACAAACTGCTCCGGAACTTTGAAGAGGTCGGAGAACTTCTGCATTTGCTCTACGGTCAGAGAGCCGAAGCTGTCATCCGTCAAGCCAACTACCATGAATGTTCCGGCAACAACGTCGTAGATGTCACCGTCCTCATCTCGCAGAGCGCGGTTCAGGGGCAGACCTTCCAGTTTGCCTTCCTCATTACAGACTAAGGCAACCGGGTCTTCGTAGGGGTAAATCGCCTCGATGCAGCCGCCGACCTCATGCTGCAAGGACTCCAGACCGGAGTCAATCTCCTTCACATAAGGCTCCTTTCCCGGCTCAACAATGAGAACGGCGATGGTGCTGTCACGCTCGGCGGCTTCCCCTGAGCCGGTAATCCGGTATTCGTCGGGAATATCGTCAAGCTCACCGTCAAACTGCCTGTCCCACCTCTCGCTTGCGACACGGACATAGCCCTCATCGGTGAAGCGTCCCTGCTCATCCATCGCAATGTCGCGCCCATAGCGTTCATAGTCGATGTAATTTGCCAGAGGACCGAGATCCTTTTCAGAGTAGATACCGGCTTCGTGGGCGTAATAGTAGCCGAGGTCGGATTCGTCGTTGATACCGGGCATGATGTCGTAGCAGTCCAGATTGAACGTCAGGTTGATGAGATCGTCGATGTTGCTGACCTCATCGCAGCCAGCCTCCATAACGGCAACGAGCTTTTCCTGATCGCTCAGGGAAAGCTCGTCAATCAAGGCGGCGAGATAGTTGAGCTTATCAAGGCTCTCGTACTCGCCAAGCATCTTCTGAACGCCATAGATCGGGCATTCGTAGTCAGTGATAAACCACTCTTCGTAGGGCTGACCGAACTCATCCTGCTTGCCGATCCCGATGCGCTCAAAGACCTTCTGCATCTCTTCCTCTGTGGTGGGCAGCTTCACCCACTCACCGACCAGCATACCCTCGTTGTACTTGCCAAGGTTCGTGACGAAGGCTTCAAAATCACCGTCTAATACGGGCATAGGCATCCTCCTTTCAGTCATCTACCATGCCGTCCGGCATGATATACAGTTCTTCAAACTCCGCGTCCGTCATGGATTCGAGCTTCCGGACGGTTTTGTACATCAGCTCTGCGATCTCGCCGTCCATGTCGTTCAGGGTGACGCTCTTCATATCGTCGATCAGCCGCTTCCGGCTGGACGTGTTGAAGCAGCACATCAGGTTGATTTCTTCCACGGTAAAGTTTTTCATATCAGAGTTCCATATCCTTTCCTTTGTTTTTCTGCGGCTTCGGTGTGTGAGGCGGCTGGGCTTTCTGCGCGGATTTCAGCTTGTCGCGGATGGATTCACGGGCAGCGGGCTTCTTCGGGATGGTGTCGTAGATGGCAGTTACGGCATCCTCCACATAGGAGCGGACATACTGGATGCTTTCAGAAAAGCGGATGGGGCGGTTCTTGTCCTCGATGTTGGTCAGCCGGACTTCATCAGCGGCAAAATCAACCGCGTCAATTCTGCACTTGATTCCGTCCACATTCAGCGTCGCGCCGACAGGAATGTAATCTGCGGCTTTGAGTTCCTTGAAGGTCTCGCCGTCCTTGCTGAGAAAGACATCCGCCCCGGACTTCCAGAGCTTGTGAGAACCGGCTACCCACGCGGCTTCACGGAAGCCAGTCACCGGCATGGAGGGCTTGCCGCGCACCTTCTTCTCAAGGAGCTTTGTGCCGAGAAGCGGCGCGGCTTTTTCAGCATCCTTGCCGTACAGCTCAAAATAGCCGTTTTGAGCAAAGCAAACCAGCGCGTCGGGATGCGCCTTTTTGACCGCTTCGTACTTGCGGAGTTCTGCGACGGGCAGAGGCGAAAGCGCCTCTGTCCTTTCTGCCTCCGGCAGTCTGTCACGGCGGCTTTTCTGCTTGGTCAACACTTCTGTCAGAGCATCCGCATCCTTCGGGAGCGTCTGGTGGGCTTGTACGCCGCCATGCTCACCGACCAGAGCCATTGCTGCATCGAAGCTGCTGCGGCAGGGTGCGTCCAGCACAAAGCCATCTGCAAAGGTCAGCCGGTCATGATCCGGCGCAACCGAGTTCTGCGCCACATTTGCCGCCTGTTCCCGGTAGTTGATCTCAAAGACATCTCCGAAGACCTTGCCGCGCTTAACGGCTTTCGGGACAATTACGCGGGCAATGCACTCGTCGTAGGTCTGTTCGGCGTAAAAACGGAAGGTGTTGTGATCCCGCGTTCCCTGAATGAAGACCTGATTTTCATTGAGGCAGTGCGTTCCATGCGGACGGCAGAACCACATCAGCGTTTTCTCTTCGGGATTCCGGCTTTCGGCGGCGCGGCGGATGATGCGCTTGTCGATGTCGAAGTCTTCCTTGTAGCTGTCTACATGACTGTCCACGAGCTTCTGCAGCTCCGCAACGATGTCAACGTCTGTGTATTTCTTCATGCTTCTCCTTTCTCACAACTCCATGTCGTGTGTTTTGGATTTGACCGGAGACTTCTTCTCCGGCTGCGGCTTTGCGGCAGTCCTGAGCTGATCGCGGATGGAGGGCTTTTCCTGCTTCTGCTCCTGCTTGACGTATTCCAGCGTCGGCATCAGCTCACGGTAACAGCCCTGTGTTTTTCGCGCCGCATGACGGCGATGGATTTTGAACAGCGGCTCACCGTTCTGCGTGACCGTGTTGCCCTCAATCCTGACGCCGTTCCGTGCCAGCAGATTGAAGGAGTGGTTAGAGGCGCGATAGGACGCCCGCATACCGTCATTGTTATAGGCAATCTGCCCCTTGAGCGTGTCCATGACGGCGGCTTTGATCTCCTTCTCTTCGGCAGTCAGGCGGTGCGCTTTCGGTGCTTTTGCCGCTTCCTCCGGCAAGGGGGCAAAGGGAGACTTGACCTCCACGGTTTTTACCTCAATAGAGGTAATCTCATCATTCTCCCATGCAACGACCTCCGGGTCTCTTTCCTCTGCTTTCTCAGGCATGACTTCCTTTTGAGTTTCGGTCTGCTGTCGGAACGCATCCACGAAAAGTGCCGTCAGTCCGGGATTGGGTTTATCCACAAGGAAGCGGGAGGCATTCTCCGGGCAGACATCAACGCTCTTTGCCCACTCCTTGAGGGGCTGCGGAATGCGCCCGTCAAAGTCTTTCTGCTGAATGGTGTTTGCGAGGACGTACCGGACACGCTCCGGAGAGAACTGCTCAAGGACGCTCTTCACGGCAGCATCCGCATCCAGCCGGTTGTCTCCGTAGTTAGAACTGATTGCCGCCTCAATCGCACGGCGGCATTCCACGTTTGCAGCGAGAGAAGCACGATATGACTCCAGCTCACCGGCTTCATAGGCGTAATTCGCCGTCTCGTGGTAAATAGGGGCTTCCGGCTTTTTCTCCGGAACAGCTTCCTTTACGGGGGCTTCGACTTCCTTCTCTGCGGACTGTGCTTTCTCTGCCAGCAGCACCTTGAGCTTGGCGTCAATGCCCTCGATCATCTCAGCCGCCGTCTTGCGGATGGTGTCCAGAGAGCTTTTCAGTTCCTTGGTTTCCTTACCGGATGACCAACCGGCGATGTAGCCGAAGGAATAGTCCGAGGTTTCAATGCCGTAACGCTGGCAGACGGTGTAGGCAACGCTTTCCGCTTCAACCTCCTTGGTGTGCCGATCCTTCTTATCTTCTGGCGCGGCTTTCTCATCCGGCTTGACGGCGTGGAGCTTTGCGTGGGCGATCTCGTGAATGGCAGTCTTGACCGTCTGGATTTCGCTCATGCCCTCCTGAATGGCAATGCGGCTTTCAACCGGAGAGAAGAATCCCTTTGCACCGCCCGGAATGTCCTCAAAGGAAATAGGGACGGGAGATTCCTGCTTGAGCGCATCGAAGAACGCCTCGTAGTTTTCGACGGTGCCTTTCAGCTCATCGACGATGATGTCCGGAAGCTCCTTGCCGTCCGTCTGGGAAACATCAAAGACACTCACCACCTTGAAGGCAGGACGCAGAACCTCAACTGTTTCTGTGACAGCCTTCCCATCTGCGCCGATCACCGGCTTCTGCGTCGCGGGGTCAATCTTCTCACGCTCTTCCTGCGCCTTGTACGGCGCGGGTGCAAGAATCTTGATGCCCTTTTCTCCCTTCATGACCTGACGGTCAAAGTTGCGCTGCCACGAGGTATAACCGGCAACATAGGTTGCCTCCGGCTTCTGCATCGCAATGAGCAGCGTGTTGTTGAAGGAATAGTTGTAGAACTTGGACATCGTGCGGAGGTATTCCTTGAACCGCTCGGATTCAAACAGCTCCTTGATGCCCTGTTCCAGCTTGTCCGTGATTTCGCGGACTTGTTGTGCGTTTTTATTTTCAGCCATCTGCTACCTCCTTTACTTATCAAACTCCATCTTGAAGCTGACGTATTTGCCGCCGCTGTCATCCAGACGAATGACCGCATCATAGAGCTGAGGCTTCTTCGGCGTGTAAAGCCCGGTCACTCGGCACCAGCCCTTGTCCAGCAGCTCCTTTGCAATCTTCTTGGTCAGCTTCTTTTTCTTGCTGGAAAAGAACTTGTTGTCTTCCCACAGGCAGAAGGAGCAGTCCTTGTTCGAGCAGTAGAAGTTGCCCTTGCCGACATAGACCGGAGAGCCGCAGCGGGGACATTTGCCGATTTCCTCCTTGCCCGTGCCGAAACGCTGGGCTTCGGCATCGGAGAGGAACGGATAGGCTTTCACGAGATCCCCGGTCATCTGGACAATGCCGCTGAGAAAGGCGTCCGCATCCGCCTTGCCGCGCTCAATCTCCATGAGCGTGTTTTCCCATTCCGCCGTCATTTTGGGAGACGTGATCTGTTCCGGCAGGACGCAGACAAGGTTGCAGCCATCCTTCGTGGGAATAAGGGATTTACCCTTGCGCTCTGCAAAGCCGGACTTCACCAGCTTTTCAATGATACCGGCGCGGGTTGCGGGTGTTCCAAGACCTTTCTTCTCGGTGTCATCGTCGAACTGATCGTTTCCGGCAGTCTCCATCGCAGACAGGAGCGTGTCTTCCGTGTATTGCTTCGGAGGCGTCGTGAAGTGTTCGGTGACGCTGGCGGACACACCATCCAGAACATCACCCTCATGGACTTCGGGCAGGGACTTCATGGGATCGTCCTTTTCCTTCGTCTTGAGGGAAGCCTTGAACAGCTCTTCGATGGCTTTCCATCCGTTTTGAACGACGGTCTTCCCCTTGGTTTTGAACTCGTAGCCCTCGCAGGAGAGCGAGATCTGCGTTTCTGCGTAGGTGTGCTTCTCGCCGGTCGCACACAGAAGGCGCATCCCGATAAGATTGAGGATTTTCTGCTCCGACTGAGGAAGCGCCGAAACATCCTGCTTTTCAAGCTGAACGGTCGGGAGGATGGCATGGTGATCTGTGACCTTGCTGTTGTCGGTTACGCGGGCAATGTCCGGAGTGATCGAAACGCCGGAGAAAAGCGGAAGCTGGCGGCAGACGATAGAAATGACCTGACGGGCAGTGTCCTCCATATCATCCGTGATGAACTGACTGTCCGTGCGCGGATAGGTCAGGAGCTTCTTTTCGTAAAGTGTCTGAACGAGATCGAGCGTCTGCTGGGCAGTGAAGCCGTAGTATCGGTTTGCCTCACGCTGCAAAGTGGTCAGATCATAGAGCTTCGGAGGATTGACGGTT
>ENA-OYDC01000123-OYDC01000123.1-human-gut-metagenome-genome-assembly--contig:-NODE-123-length-23558-cov-8.879122_pt1 | contig 23558 bp, 19 predicted proteins | sample MGYA00243685_ERZ652898 | MGnify/ENA primary metagenome ERZ652898 (study PRJEB26926, sample SAMN06164546) | human gut metagenome | biome: ENVO:00009003; feature: ENVO:2100002; material: ENVO:00002003...
GTCTCGTGGGCTCGGAGATGTGTATAAGAGACAGGTATTAAAAAATAGTAAAAACTTTCTCTATATCAAAAGTTTGATTTACTTTTGCATCTACTTAAATGATATATATCTAGATATGAGTTTAACAACGATAGTAAGTAACGTCTTCAAACCTCGGCAGAAGGAGTTGGAGAAGTATGTCTATGATGCAGAACATTTGCAGCATAAAGTGCTTATGCACCTTATAAATAAAGGAAAAAATACTGAATATGGTGTCAAGCATTTATTAAATACCACCAACAGTTATGATAAATTTGCACAGAATATTCCTGTCAATACCTACGAGGAGTTGAAGGGGGATATCGACCGTATGCGCCATGGCGAAAAGGATATTCTATGGCCGGGACTGGTAAAATGGTACGCCAAGTCATCTGGCACCACCAACGATAAGAGTAAGTTTATCCCGGTTTCTCATGATGGCTTGCATGGCATTCATTATGCCGGAGGCTTTGATGCCGTAGCCTATTATCTGCGCAATAATCCGAAGAGCAGACTCTTTGATGGCAAGAGCCTTATCTTAGGTGGAAGCCATTCGCCTAACTATAATGTGTCGGATAGTCTGGTGGGTGACCTGAGCGCTATCCTCATCGAAAATATCAATCCGCTTGCCAATTTTGTGCGTGTTCCTAAGAAGTCAACTGCTCTCCTGAGCGATTTCGAAGTGAAACGCGACCTTATTGCCCGCGAAACGATGAATAAGAACGTAACCAATATCTCGGGTGTTCCTAGCTGGATGCTTAGTGTGCTGGTGCGTGTCATGGAACTTTCCGGCAAGAAGCATCTGGAAGAGGTATGGCCTAATCTGGAGGTATTCTTCCATGGCGGTATTGCCTTTACTCCTTACCGCAAGCAGTATGAACAGCTCATCACTTCGCCGAACATGCATTATATGGAGACTTATAATGCCAGCGAGGGATTCTTCGGACTGCAGGATGATCCGGCAGACCCAGCTATGTCGCTTATGATAGATTATGATGTATTCTACGAGTTTATCCCTATGGACGAATTCGGCAGCGAGAATCCTACCGTCGTGCCTCTTTGGGGTGTTGAGGTAGGCAAGAACTACGCTATGATCATCACCACTTCCTGTGGTTTGTGGCGCTATCTCATCGGTGATACGGTTCAGTTTACCAGCAAGAATCCTTATAAGTTTGTCATTACCGGCCGTACCAAGTACTTTATTAATGCATTTGGCGAGGAACTGATCATGGATAATGCCGAGAAGGGATTGGCTTATGCCTGCGAGAAGACGGGTGCTCAGATTTCTGATTATACCGCTGCGCCGGTTTATATGGACAGTAATGCCAAGTGCCGTCACCAGTGGCTCATAGAGTTCTCTCAGGAGCCAGCCAGCCTCGATGAATTTGCCAGTCTGTTAGACCAGAAGCTGCAGGAAATCAACAGCGATTACGAGGCCAAGCGCTTTCACGACGTTACCCTCCAGCATCTGGAGATAGTGAAGGCCAAGCCGGGACTCTTCAATGAATGGCTGAAGAGCAAGGGCAAGTTAGGTGGACAGCATAAGATTCCACGCTTGAGCAACAGCCGCAAGAACATTGATGAGATGCTCATGATGAACAAATAAAACAAGCAGCATGCTTCTTCCGCCTGAAGTTGAAGTGATGCTGCGATATTAAGAAGATATAAAGAATGATTCAATTGAACGACATAAAGAGCAAGTTGAAGGCAAATTCACTGTTTCTGCCTTTCTACGTCTTAGCTTTCCTCATGTTGGCATCCTGTGCCAAGATGGGACAGCCGGATGGTGGTTGGTTCGACGAAACTCCTCCTAAGGTGATTGGAGCTTCGCCAGCCGATAAGGGCGTAAATGTGAAGCAGAAGAAGGTGAATATCTATTTCGACGAATATATCAAGGTAGATAATCCTACCGAGAAAGTGGTTGTTTCGCCTCCGCAGCTCGAAGTGCCTGAAATCAAGGCTTCGGGCAAGCATATTCAGATTTCTCTGGTAGATTCGCTTAAGCCGAATACTACCTATACCATCGACTTTTCCGATGCCATCAGCGATAATAACGAGGGCAATCCGATGGGAAACTATACCTACAGTTTCTCTACCGGCGAGGTCATCGATACGATGGAGGTGTCGGGATATGTGCTCGAATCAGAGAATCTGGAGCCTATCAAGGGTATTCTGGTAGGTCTTTATGCTGATCATGCCGATTCAGCCTTTAAGACCAAGCCTATGCTGCGTGTAAGCCGTACCGATAGCCGTGGTCGCTTCGTCATAAAAGGTGTGGCTCCTGGCTCTTACCGCATCTATGCCCTGCAGGATATGGATGGCAACTATATGTTCAGTCAGAAAAGCGAAAAACTCGCTTTTTCTCATGATATTATCGTGCCGTCAAGCAAGCCGGATGTACGACAGGATACTACATGGATTGATTCCTTGCATATCAAGTCGATAGATCAGGTTAATTATACTCATTTCCTACCGGATAATGTAGTGCTCCGTGCCTTTACCGAACTGGTTTCCGACCGCTTCTTCCTCAAGGCAGAGCGTCAGAAGGCCAACTGCTTCTCTCTCTATTACAGTTATGGTGATTCTATCCTGCCACAGATCAAGGGCTTGAATTTTAATGAGAAAGATGCCTTTATTCTGGAAAAATCGGAGAAGAACGATACGCTTACCTATTGGCTCAAGGATACGGCGCTGGTCAACCAGGATACGCTGAATATAGAGCTTACTTACCGTATGACAGACAGTACGGGCGTGCTCCGCAACCAGACTGATACGCTCGAAATTCTTTCGAAGGAACCTTACGAAAAGCGTATGAAGGCGCAGGCTAAGGAACTGGAGAAATGGACCAAGAAGCAGGAAAAACTGAAGAAGAAGGGTGAACCTTATGATAGCGTGATGGCTGTAAAACCGCTTGATGTTCAGATGAGTGTCTCTTCTCAGCTCGATCCTGACAAGAATGTTATCTTCACCTTCAATACGCCGCTTGCCAAGGCCGATACGGCAGGCATTCATCTCTATGCCAAGCATGATACGCTATGGTATAGGGCACCGATGGAGTTTAAGCCGCTGGGCAACCGCAAGTATATTCTGAGAGGCGAGTGGCGTCCGGACATAGAATATAGTCTGGAGGTTGATTCTGCCGCGTTCCAGGACATCTACGGACTTGTATCTAAACCTGTGAAACAGGGTTTCAAGGTCAATTCTCTGGATACTTACGGCACGCTGCTCATTAATGTAACGAACGATTTCGACAATCATCCGCTCCTCGTTCAGCTACTCAATGCGCAGGATCAGGTGGTGAAAGAAGTGAAGGCAGTGAACGGAGTAGCCGAATTCTATTATCTCAAGCCGGAGAAGTATTACATGCGTCTGATAGTAGACCGCAACGGCAACGGCAAGTGGGATACAGGCTGCTATGATAAGGATGAACAGGCAGAAGAGGTGTATTACTATCCAGACGTGATAGAATGCAAGGCTAAATGGGATTTAACCGAGAGTTGGGATCCTACGGCCCGTGAACTTTCCAGTCAGAAGCCTGGTGCCATTACCAAGCAGAAGCCTGATAAAGAAAAGAAAGTTAAGAACCAAAATGCGCAACGTGCCAAGAAACTTGGCATCGAGTACATTCCTAAATTATAAAGAGTTATGAAAACGACCAAATCATTCGGGATTGCATTATTGCTACTTCTGGTCAGCACTACGGTGTCTGCCCAGTGTACCTTCCGTAATACAGCCTTCAAGTCGGGTGAGTTCCTTACTTACAATCTGTATTACAATTGGAAGTTTGTTTGGGTAAAAGCTGGTAATGCCAGTATGTCTATCGTCCAAACCACCCGTTATGGTAAGCCTGCTTATCGCGGTTCTCTTGTTACAAGAGGCAATAAGCGTGTAGATGATATCTTTGTGCTTCGCGACACTCTGCTCTGCTACAGCGGCACCGATCTGGCGCCTATGTATTTCCGTAAGGGAGCTCACGAGGGCAAGCGCTATACGGTAGATGAGGTATTCTACAGCTATTCTGGCGGTAGGTGTCATCTCAAACAGCACCGTCAGCAGCATGATGGTAAGCATGTATGGAAGAATTCCACTTACGATGATTGTGTTTTTGACATGATGAACATCTTCCTGCGTGCCCGCAGTTTCAATCCTGCCAACTGGAAGAAGGGTTATACCGTAAAATTCCCTATTGCTGATGGAAAGAACCGCACTCCAGCTCAGATAAAGTTTGATGGTAAGGTTACCATCAAGGCAGATAATGGTGTGAAGTACCGTTGCCTGCGCCTTGCCTATATGGAGTATGAGAATCGCAAGTATAAGAGAATCGTAGATTTCTATGTAACCGATGATGATAATCATATTCCTATCCGTTTGGATATGTTCCTCAAGTTTGGTGCTGCCAAGGCATTCCTCGTAGGAATGAAGGGTGTGAGAAATCCGGTTTCTTCTATCGTGAAATAAGATAAAACAAAGCTCTCGGTGCATGATGCATCGGGAGCTTTGTTATTAATATGGCTGTGCAAGCTGATTATTTCGGCAGCGATATGGTGAACTCCGACCATTTGCCTTTTTCGCTCTTTACGCTTACTTTGCCGCCATGGGCATTGATAACCTGCAGCACGTAGTTCAGACCGATACCGAAGCCGCCACGGGTTTTCCGGGCGTCTCTTTCGTGCTCAGCAGCACGCTCAAAGCGGTTGAAGATTGTTTTCATCTCACTTCTGGCTATGCCGATACCCTCATCGTATATCTTGATATATACATTTCTTTCATTCTCGGAGGTGGAAATCTGAATGTTGATTTCTTCCTTCGAGTATTTGGTGGCGTTATCTACTATATTGCTGATAGCCTCCTTCAGATATTCCTCATCTGCCAGTGCCGAAGTGGCTCCGAATAGGGTGGTGATATGAATCGGTTTCGCCGATTTCGCCTTGTATTTATCCACCACATCCTCTATCATCGCCTCCAGATCTATTTTAGCCTTCTGGATACTCAGTTTACCATGTTCCAGTTTTGAGATGGTAAGCAGGCGGTTGATGAGAGCAAGCAGATGCTGTGCCTCGTCTTCTACGATACAGAAATATTTCTCCTTCATTTCCGGCTTCTTCTCCAGTACGCCGCTGTGCAGATATTTGGTTCCCATGATGATAGAGGTGAGCGGCGACTTCATGTCGTGAACCATTGCATAGGAGAAATCCTCGCGCAGCAGGCGAACCCTTTCCTGCTCATCAATATAGTTGATTTGGTCGATAAGGCTCAGAATAATGACCACCATGGTGAGTAGAGAAGTGATCAGGGTGATGCGACTCTGGTAGAGTGCCGAGAAAAAGGCATGCGCCCTCACATCGGCTGCCAGACTCCAGGGATTATCGTAGCCCATCTGGTGAACGCTCATCTGGAATGAGTTGTATATCCAGAAAAGTTGCATGCATAGTACGGCTACCAGCGCTATCGTACCTAGCATTTTGGTTCTGTTTGCCTTCATAATCAGGTGGTTTTAGTATTCTTTTTCTTCTTCATCCTCTTGTATCAGCAATGGTTCTATATTCTTCTTGAGAAGATAGAATCCATAGCCCATCATGCCCAGTCCCAGGATGCATACTAGGATGGTAACCCTGTTGCTGCCCAGGTTGGACGGAACCATATTGGATATGAGATAAACCGCGAATATAACGATGGAACTTCGGGTTTTGCAGTAAAGCCAGAAACCGTATAAGGTGCACGGGAGGGCTGCCAGGACGTAAAATATCCAGAGTGCCATTCCCTCGCCCGAACCTGCTGTCAGCGTAGTTGGCATAATCATGAGCAAGTATACAAGCAGAACGACCCATTTCTTCTTTCCGCTTTTCAGAAGTTCTTCCAGAATAGCACCATAGAAAACGTAGGCTGAGATAAATGTGCCTACCAGCATCAGTGGAAGAATCTGGAAAAAGCCGAACTGGCTCATTTCTTTAGGTATAAAATGAATGCCTAAGTAGCTCATCAGGGCATAATAGGCGATGGTAAAGCCCAGCATCGGCATAGAGCCGTAGAGCATGAGTTGCCATTTGCTCTCTGGCTTTACCTTGCCAAGCGTAAAACTCGAAAACTTGCCTTTATGAAAGGTAAACCAGATGATGAGTGTAGCTATCAGGGTGAAAGCTATGATGAAAGGAAACGTTTCTGTTATAGTCATATCTCCCTTGCTGTTGCCTGGCATGTGATCACTACCTATATAGGCATAATACAGGCCAAAGCAGAAACCGCTTATCAGGATAGTGATGAAAAATTCAGCTATCAGGAGAAAGAAGTATAGTATCGCTTTTAACATATATGTTTGTCTTTAATAATCTGTTTTCTTTTCTATCATTCCGTATAGAGATGATTCGTTTTACTGATATCCTGAGGCTTGAGATGCGTCTATTCTGCGATGAGTTTGAATCCCACACCTCTGATGGTTTTCAGTTCTACGCCCGGTTCGTCTTCCAGCGCTGTGCGGATTTTCTTGATGAATACATCCAAACTTCTGGAAGCAAAATAGTCTTTGTCTTCCACTCCCCAGAACCGGCTCAATACGGCTTCGCGGCGCACCACCTCGTTTTTGTTTACTGCCAGCAGTTCCAGAATCTTTGCCTCTCGTGCGGTGAGCATTTTCTGTTTACCATCTTGCGTATCTTTCAGAGTAGCATGGTCGGCTTCTAGAATGTATTTACCCAGTTTTATCTGGTTGCTGGAGTTTTCGCTGCGGGCTCCGGCTTTCAGTTGGAGCAGGCTATGTATATGAGCATCAAGCTCTTCCGGAATAAACGGCTTCTTCACATAGTTGTTGGCCCCGGCGGCATAACCTGCCCTCAGGTCTTTCGGCGAGGTGAGTCCGGTGGTAAACAGAATTATGGTTTTTCCGTCAACCTCGCGTATTTTCTTCACCATTTCTATTCCGTCCATGATGGGCATGTCGATATCAGATACGATAACATCGGGCTGAAAGTCTTGCCACACCTTCAGTCCTTCCTTGCCGTTTACGGCGGTTTTCACCTCATATCCTCCGATGATATCTTCGAAGCAACTTTTCTCCATATAGGCGAGGTTTTCATCATCCTCTACCAGGAGCAGTTTAGTATTTGCCATAATCTTTTCAGTTTTTGATGATTACAGTTGCAAAGATACATTTTTTTTGTGAAAGAGCCATATAAAGAGGTGGAGATTAACTTAAAGATAACATTCATTCCTGAACTTTTGAAGGCACTATGGATTAGGAACGGGGAGTGGTTAGGGGCGGGTATAAATTAGGCACGGATTACGCGAATTACACGAATTTATGGCGCAACTGCTAATAAACCATATCATAATCTCTAATAAAGAGTCGTGTAATCTGTGTAATCCGTGCCTAAATAATTATTGCTTGTCCGAGTCGATGAGGGCGAGTAGATGCTCTACTGCCACCTCCTGCGGAATATTCTTTTCTACGCAAACCTGCTTGCGGTAGAGGCTTACTCGGTTAGGACCGGCACCTACGTAGCCGTAGTCGGCATCCGCCATTTCGCCTGGACCATTCACGATACAGCCCATGATACCTATCTTCAGACCCTTGAGATGCTTGGTTGCCTCCTTTATCTTGGCGATGGTTTCACGAAGATCGTAGAGGGTTCTGCCGCATCCCGGACAACTGATATATTCGGTCTTGCTGGTGCGCAGACGGGCTGCCTGAAGTATTCCGAAAGCGGTTTCATCTATTGTCTGGGCAGGGATGTCTCCATTGTTCATCAGCCAGATACCATCGGTCAGACCATCAATCATCAAGGCTCCCATATCAGCAGCAGCCTCCAGCTGGAAGTCGCTCTTCTCCTCCTTGCTGTGCTGGTACATCTCGGCAAAGATCACAGGGTTCTTCAAGCCGGCATTCATCATCTCGTGAACCAATGCACGCTGGTCGCCCAGGCGGTTCTGATGATTGCTTACGCAGATAACCACTACCTCAGGATGAGCCTTCAGACAGGCGATATATTCCTCGGCAGGAGTTCCAAACTGCAGGGTGAGGAACTTCACGTCTGCCTTGATGCTGGCGATGAGCGGCATTGCCATGGCAGGGAAGATAGGGTAGAGCTTGGCACCAGTAGTCTCTGGCTTGCAGTTCAGCGTCTCGTAAACGTTGTAATCTATGATGTAGCTCTGGCCAGCCACAAACTGCTTAGGCATCTTGCCGCCTATATAGATATAATCAGGCGTAGCATCCTTGTTCTCACAAGCGGTGCTCTCGCCGTTGATTCGGTTGCTGATGACTACAGGAACGTTGCTGCCGCCGATATTGCCTACAGCCACGGTTTCGCGGCGGGTAGGGCGCAGCCAGTCGAATGAAGGACAAGCTGCGGCAGGAATCATCAGATGCCCCTTCTTCTTGCCGATGTAATCTACCAGATGGCGTGCCACAGGAATCTCTGCAGCCGGTTCCTCGCTCAGGCTTACACGAACGGTATCGCCGATGCCATCAGCCAGGAGGGCACCGATACCTACGGCACTCTTGATTCTGCCATCTTCGCCTTCGCCGGCTTCGGTTACGCCGAGGTGGAGTGGGTAGTTCATGCCTTCCTTCTCCATTTCTTCTACCAGGAGGCGCATGGAGCGAACCATCACAACGGTATTGGATGACTTGATGCTGATAACCACATCGTGGAAATTCTCCTTCTTGCAGATGCGCAGGAACTCGAGACAGCTCTCTACGATGCCCTCTGGCGTATCGCCATAGCGGTTGCGGATGCGGTCGGAGAGTGAACCATGATTCACACCGATGCGGATGGCAGTATGATGCTCCTTGCAGATGTTGAGGAAAGGTACGAAGCGATTCTCAATCTTCTGAAGTTCGTGGGCATACTCCTCGTCGGTATATTCCTGCTTGATGAACTTGCGGGCAGGATCCACGTAGTTGCCAGGATTGACGCGCACTTTCTCGCAATAGAGAGCAGCCACGTCGGCAACGTTAGGATTGAAGTGAACATCGGCTACGAGCGGAGTCTGATAGCCGTCGGCACGGATGCCGGCATTGATGTTTTTCATGTTCTCTGCCTCGCGGGAACCCTGAGTGGTGAAGCGCACCAGCTCGCCACCAGCCTTGATAATCTCCTCAGCCTGTTGAACGCAAGCCTCAGTATCATTGGTGTTGGTGGTGGTCATCGACTGGATGCGGATAGGATTATCGCCACCCAGGTCGAGGGCTCCGATATGTGCCACAGAAGAGGCACGGCGGGTATAATTGAATAAATCTACCATAATATATAAGATAAGATATGCCCCAAAAGAATGGGGCATATCACATATTAGATTAATTACACTTGAAGTCGTATTTCACCTCAGCCAGGTCCTTGTTGGCCTTCTCGATCTTGGCACCGAGACCCGCCTTCCAAGCCTCTACCTTCTGAGCCACTTCCTCGTCGGCAAGGGCAATCATTTCAGCAGCGAGGATGGCAGCGTTCTGAGCCGCATTCACACCAACAGTAGCTACAGGAATGCCGGGAGGCATCTGGATGATGCTGAGCATGGCATCAAGACCATCGAGCATACCCTTGATAGGCACGCCGATTACTGGCAGAGGAGTAGATGCCGCGATAACACCAGGAAGGGCGGCAGCCATACCGGCAGCGGCAATGATAACCTTCACGCCACGCTCCTTGGCTCCCTTGGCGAATGACTCTACTGCATCTGGAGTGCGGTGAGCAGAGAGGGCATTAACCTCAAAAGGAATCTGGTTGTCGTTCAACCACTTACATGCTTTTTCCATAACAGGCAGATCGCTTGTACTGCCCATAATAATGCTTACTAATGGTTTCATTTCTTCTTATATTTTATTATAAACTTTATATTACCAATATAGCACAGGCGGTACCTATCAGAAATCCTGCAACTACCTGTGACAGCGTATGTTGTCGGAGTATCATGCGGGCACTTCCTACTGCGCCTGCCATCATCAGCACAAGGCAGAGCCACCACAGCGGATTGAAATTGAAGGCTACAGAATAAGACACCAGAGCTCCTGCCACACCTCCGATGGCTGCCGTATGGGTGCTGATCTTCCACCATACATTGATGAAGGCGCAAATCATCTGTATCGCCAGCGCTACCACTACGATGATGCTGATGACGCGAGGCGTATTGCGGTATTCCATCCAGAAAAAACAGCCGAAGTAACATACGATAGAGAGGATGTAAGGCACAATACGACGCTCCTTCTTGCCCAGCTCACGCGAGGTCCAGCCTTGAACCATGCGGTAGAGGTGGATGAGTAGCGATGGAGCTACGACGGTCAGGAGGTAGACCATGCCCAGCATCACCAGTTTGTATCCTATCGGTAACAGCGACATATAACTGAAGATGAACAGAGCAATCAGTCCTACCATCGGCAGATAGAAGGGCGTGAAGATCATGCTCATGATGCGTGCTGTCAATATGATATTCTTCTCTTTCATAACACTAATAACGTATATATTCTTTTTATCTCTCAAATATTTTGTGGTGGGCCCCGGTTTCTTCCTGACTCATACCACTATCTTATTTCCTGAGTCGTGCCACCGGTATTCCCAGTTGCTCCCTATATTTTGCCACCGTACGTCGTGCGATAGGGAATCCCTTCTCCTTCAGCAGTTTGGCGAGTGCATCATCGCTGATCGGCTTTTTCTTGTCTTCTTTCTCGATGATGTCGTGCAGGGCAATCTTGATTTTGCGGGTAGACATCTCTTCGCCGTCTTCAGTGGTGTAGCTGTCTGTGAAGAAGAACTTCAGCGGGAAGGTGCCCCATTTAGTCTGGGCATACTTCACGTTGCTCACTCTCGAGATGGTACTGATGTCCAGTCCCGTGCGTTCTGCTACATCCTTCAGGATCATCGGTTTCAGGTCAGCCTCGTCTCCATCCAGGAAGAACTGCCGCTGTATGTCGATAATTGCCTTCATGGTGACGATGAGGGTATGTCTTCTCTGCTTGATGGCTTCGATGAATCCCTGTGCCTTGTCCACTTTTTCCTTGGCGTAGAGCAGGGCTTCCTTGTCGCTCCGGCTCATCTTGTCTTTATGCTTCCTGTAGGTGTCAATCATGTCGGTGAATGATGGCGAAACCGTCAGTTGCGGAATGTTGCCACGGTTCAGCGAGAATGTAATCGTTCCGTCGTCATTGGTGTCGATGATGAAGTCGGGGGTAATCTGCTGCATGTTTCTTCCCTCTGTTTCGCCCATCGATGCGCCCGGTTTCGGGTTCAGCTTTCTGATTTCTGCCTGCAGGGTTTCTACCTGTGTATCGTTCAGTTCCAGTCCTGCCTTGATCTTGTCCCAATGTTTCTTGGTAAACTCGTCAAAATAGTCGGTAAACACCTCTTCCATTGTCTTGCGGAGCACACCTCTCGGCAGTCTCTTAACCTGCAGCAGGAGGCATTCCTGCAGACTTCTTCCTCCTACACCGGCTGGGTCGAAGGTCTGTAGAATGTGGAGCACGTGCTCGATGTCTTTTTCCGTAACATCGATGTTGTGATAGATAGCGAGTTCATCGCAGATGCTGTCCAGGTCCTTGCGGAGCAGTCCGTCGTCATCCAGTGAACCTATGAGATATTCCATTACTTCCTTCTCCTTGTCGCTGAGCGGCTGCATGTCCATCTGTTCCTTCAGCTTATCATAGAAAGAGGTGGTGTCACCGTAAACCATTTCTTCGTAGTCAGCGCTGTCCTGGTTGTTGTATCTGTCTGTATTGTAGTCAGGCATCTGGTCGTCTTTTCCGATGCTTTCCAGTGCCTGGTCCAGTTCGTCTTTTCTTTCTTCTTTTTCAGATTCAGCCTCGTAGGCATCCTCATCGCTGCTGTTGTCGTACTCATCATCTGCGGGCGAATCATCATTGGCGACATTCTCGTTGAGCATGTCGTCTGGGTTCTCGCTTTCCAGAGCGGGATTATCGTCCAGTTCTGCATTGATACTGTCTTCCAGTTCCGTGAGCGGCATTTCCAACAGTTTCACCTGCAGCATTTGCTGGGCTGAAAGTCTTTGAAGTTGCTGTAACTTCTGTGCCTGTGTCTGTATGAGTTTTTGAGCCATAATTACTTAAAATATTCTTTTAGTTCGTTGGCAAGCTGGTAAAGCTTGTCTGGATTTCCGTTTCCATATTGGTGCCAGATGTCGCTGCATGCTTCTAGCAGCGGGTGTATCAGCACGTCTTCGCGGTTGAGATAGGGGTCGCAGTACATGAATACGCCCATCGCCTCGGCAATGACCTTCGGTGATGTCCTGATGAGTTTTCCCAGGTCGATGATTTCCGGTGTTTCCGGCATCATGGTGATTGGTGTGAGCTGGAAGTAGAGATCGAGGATGATGATGAGTTTCACGGGGGTGAGCGATGGTTCACTTTCCAGTGGTTCCCAGTTTTTCTCGAATGTTTCCTTCACTTCCACTCCCTCGAAGAACTGTATGGCGTTTCCGCAGCCGTTCATCTGCCTGATGCGCTGTATATCGCGCTTCAGTTTCTGTGGCTTATCGGCATATTTCTCCCATAGTCGCTTGATTCTCGGAGTCACCATTCTGAGTTTGAACATCTGTTCGTGCAGAAACTCAGGTGGAATATGCAGTTCCAGGCTCAAGTCGACCATCCCTTTCGAATAGAGAGGTTTCACGCCCATAGGCTTCTTCTGGTACAGCTGCAACAGCAGGAGCCAGTATTCTTCGTTCCAGAGAGGATGTCTTGCCATAATTACTTATCTTTATATATCTTCTGCAAAATTACGACTTTTCGTTGGTAAAACAAAATAATTTGGCGGTTATTTTTTCTCAAACTGAACTTTCTCCAGTCTAGGAGTAAATGAGTTAAGTACTTTAAGGAGTTATGGCTATAGTCTTTGGCAAAGTTTTTATGTAGTAATACATATGTCCTAGCCCTTTACCTGGGGGATAAAATAATGAGCGCAACTTCGAATGATTTCGAAATTGCGCTCTTCTAATACGATATTCCCAAATTTCTCATAACTCAAGGGCTTTTTGTTACCCCTTCCATTACGAAGCCCGAAGCAGCAATTCTGCTCAGGCGTCATCTTTGGTTATCCCATACATTTGATCTTTTTACCTTCAACTCACCTGTTGAAATTATCCTGTTGTCCTTGAATAAACAATCTTTTCTTTACCTTTAAACTAAAACCTAATAAAAAAACAACTAACAATCTTAAACCTAAAAACCTAATAACCTAAACTTTTTGTTGTCCTTGAATAAACAATCTTTTCTTTACCTTAACTAATACCGTTTCTCTGAATAAACAATCTTAAATTTACCTTTAAACTAACTAATAACCTAAAACAACTAACAATCTTAACCTAAAAACCTAATAACCTTTTTGTCTTATTGACGATGCAAAGGTACGACGATTTTCCGAACCCACCAAATGTTTTAAGAGAAAATCACATAAAAAAGCCTCTTTTTTGATATAAATCAACTATGTGTGTGCGCACACACGTGCTATTTAACAGCTATTTGATGTATGTCAACCATTTTAACACATTTCTTATGTCTGAAGCCTGTTTGGGAGCTTATACCTTATTATATATGCCTCTTCATTATATATGCCTCTTCGCTCATGAACACGGCGATGGTCTTGAGGCGCAGATAGTCTTCCGATAGGTAGATGAGTCCCTTGTTGCCCCAGTTCTTGCCCCATGAGTTGCGGCAGACGTAGAATCTCTGCTTGCCTTTCATGAAGGAACCTATGATTTCCATCACATGATCATCGGTGGTGCGAAGCTGTTCAAACTCCTTCTGTCGCGATGCCTGGGTCACGGGGCGTTCCATCGGCTGTATGTCTACACAGTTCTTCCTTGGTTCCTTGAAGCCAGGTTCGCTGATGTCACCTTCCCAGCATACCGGATGTCCTTTTTCTACCGCCTTCCTGATGTGGAGCATCAGCTCGTCGAGCGGAAGGTTCAGATAGGCATCGTTCATCCGGTTATCGGGAATCTCGAGCGCAAAGTATTCTCTGTAAGGATGATGCGAGAAACTGGTGAGCGATACATACTCCTCGGGATAGCATACGCTGTGGGCAAACTCTTGAGGGGTATATTCGGCACCCAGCATGTGTACGGCCTTGGCAGGCATGTAGCCTATTTCTGCGTCAAACAGGTCGTCCAGTTCCTCCTTGAGCTGGCTGATGCCCGCTTTCTTCGAGATGGCGCCATCGCACAGTTTCTGCACCTTGCGGCAGAGCACCTTGTAGTTCACGTGCTTCGGATCTTCATAGCTGTCGTAAGGTTGTGCACCATACTTATCTATATAATGTATCAGCATCGGGGCAGTACCGCGCAGGCTGATGTTCTTCTTTCCCTGTGCAAAGTAATATTCCAGTGCCTGTTCTTCCAGCATCATGCGGGCTATGTAGGCGATGGAGAGATTCACGGAATCCCCCTTCATGATGTGCTCGCTTTCGATGGTGGCAAGCATGCCGTATGCCCAGCAGAGTTCGCTGTTGCCCTGGTCCTTGACGGGCGTAGTACTGATCAGGTGGATATGCTCCGGAAGATAATCCTCGCCTCCACCTGTCTCTGGGATACCGGCTCGCTGATGTCTGTATCCGCAACCGGCGAATACAAGCAGAGCGAGTCCTATGGTTATAATGTTCTTTCTTTCCATGCCGCAAAAATACAAAAAAGATTTTAATCTGTGGCATTAATCTTTCTTAAAACGCCATGGGTTATTAAAAATTCTTGTCATAGCCTGATGCAGGAATCTCCGGCTGGTTGACTGTGAACGACATATTGTTGGCAGGGTAGGTAAAAATCGGACCGGTATAGGTAGTCTTCTTTCCGATAACCAGGTGTACGTTGTCAAAGCTGATGGTCTTGATAACTTTTTCTTCCTTGTCTTTTGCCGTAGCTGTTATGTGGATGTCGGTTACATCTTTGTCGGTCAGAAGGGTGTAGAGTGTATAGTAAATGCTTCTTTCCTGGTGTTCTTTGGCTTCTAAAGAAAAGTTTCGGGTGATGGTAGCCTTTTCTTTGCAGAATCCGGTAGAAGGATTGAACACCGTGCCGCAGCTTCCGCTTATCGTGATTTCCTGAGTCTTGGTAGTCAGGGGCATGATGTCGGTAGCACGCAGTTCAAAACAGCTGACGGCACGTTTCAGCGAAACATTCTGTGTTACAGCTTTGCTGCCCGATTCCACCTTGATATCCTGCAGGGTATACGCCATATCGCGTACGATATTGTTGGCAAAGGTCATTTCATACCTTGATTTTACTTCGATTCGTTCTTCCTGCTGCAAATCAGTTTTTGCTGCTACGGCAACGAGCGTGTATTCTCCTGCCGGCACCTGCAGGCTGACGTTTCCGAATTCGTCATCCCAGTTTTCCTGTCTTACGGTATAGCCGGCAGTAGTTTCATCTCCTTTCGGAATGAGACATACTTGCAGATCTGTGTAGAGGTTTGCATCCTTGAGTGATTTCTCGCTCCCGTCGGCTCTCGTTCTGGCAAGATTGCTCTCTTCATCCTGCCCGATAGGCACAATGGAGCTTTCGAAGAAGCAGAATCTTACTTCTTGGTTCTTGACTTGTGGTGTTGTTTCAAACATCATGTTTTCTTGTGTGCAACTAACCGTTGTGGTCATTGCCAGGAACAGAATCATTCCTGAGGTAAAAGGTTTCTTCATACGCTTTCATTTTAATTTTAATTAATAATACCAGCTGTAAAACTGGATTGGATTCATATAAAAAGAAGTATATCCTAGGGATATATTCTTATTTATAGGCAAATATAGACAAATAATAGTGATTGATTTGTCAATATAATCGAATTTATGTCATTTTTTCTCCATTTTTCTGTGTTTTGTCTTCATTTTGGTGTAACTTTGTACCCGAAAAAAGATAATTGCATTCATGAATACAAAGATAAACGAATTTGAAGTGATGGCACCAGTGGGCTCACGCGAGTCACTGGCTGCTGCCATACAGGCTGGCGCCGACTCCGTATACTTTGGTATCGGCAAGTTGAACATGCGTTCTCATTCAGCCAACCATTTTACTATCGATGATTTGCGTGAGATTGCTGCCACCTGCAACGAGCATGGTATCAAGACCTATCTCACCGTCAATACTGTCATCTACGATAACGACATCCCAACGATGAAGGAAATCATCGATGCTGCCAAGGAGGCAGGCATCTCTGCCGTCATCGCCAGCGATGTGGCTGTAATGAGCTATTGCAATGAAGTGGGCGAGGAGGTTCATTTATCCACACAGTTAAATATCTCAAACACAGAGGCTTTGAAGTTTTATGCACGCTTTGCAGATGTTTCCGTACTGGCACGTGAATTGAACATGGACCAGGTGAAGCACATCCATGAGCAGATAGAGCAGCAGAACATCTGTGGACCTATGGGCAAGCAGATCCGCATCGAAATGTTCTGTCATGGTGCTCTGTGCATGGCTGTATCGGGCAAGTGCTACATGAGTCTCGCTAATGCCAACCGTTCTGCCAACCGTGGCGAGTGTGTGCAGATCTGCCGCCGCAGCTATACTGTTACAGATAACGAAACTGGCAACCAGCTGGAAATCGACAACAAGTATGTGATGAGTCCGAAGGACCTGAAGACCATCCGCTTCATCGACCGCATGATGGATGCCGGTGTGCGCGTCTTCAAGATTGAAGGCCGTGCCCGTGGTCCTGAATACGTATATACCGTAGTGAAATGTTATAAGGAGGCGATAGCTGCCGTGCTCGACGGAACCTTTACCGAGGAGAAGAAGGATGAGTGGGATGAGAAACTCGCCACCGTCTTCAACCGTGGTTTCTGGGATGGTTATTACCAGGGGCAGACTCTCGGTGAATGGAACAAGCATTACGGTTCCGTAGCTACCGAGAAGAAGGTGCTCGTGGGCAAGGTGATGAAATATTTCTCTAAGTTGGGTGTCGCAGAAGTAGCCGTAGAGGCATCTACCTTCGACAAGGGCGAGAAACTGCTGATTACGGGTAACACCACCGGTGTGATGTATCTTCATGCCGATGAAATCCGCTACGACCTGAAACCGGTAGAAACAGCGCAGCAGGGCTGGAGAGTTTCCATCCCTGTACCAGATAAGGTACGCCCTAACGACAAGCTCTATAAGTTGATTACAGTAAACGAAATTAAAGAAATAAAATAATGGCAACAATTAATGAATTGCAGGATGAAGTAGTAGAGGAGTTCCAGGATTTCACCGACTGGATGGACAAGTATCAGATGCTCATTGACTTGGGCAACGAGTTGGCTCCTCTCGATGAGAAATACAAGAACGAGCAGAACCTTATCGACGGCTGTCAGAGCCGCGTATGGTTGCAATGCGATTATGTAGACGGCAAGCTCGTATTCACTGCCGATAGCGATGCGCTCATCGTAAAGGGTATCATCGCCCTCCTCATCCGTGTGTTGAGCGGTCATACCCCAACCGAGATTATGGATGCCGACCTCTATTTCGTAGAGAAAATTGGTCTGAAAGACCATTTGAGTCCAACCCGCAGCAATGGTCTTCTGGCGATGATCAAGCAGATTCGCATGTACGCCCTTGCCTACAAGACCAAAGAGGCAGAGGCTTAACCGCCTCTGATTATATTATTATAATAAGGTATATTATAATGCGCAAATTAAGAACGATAGAGATGAACCGCCTCACCCTGGAGGAATTCAAGGAAGCCGAGAAGCTGCCCCTGATAGTGGTCCTGGATGATGTGCGTTCATTATATAATGTAGGAAGTGTTTTCCGTTCCTGCGATGCCTTCCGTGTAGAGGCGGTGTATCTCTGCGGAATCACCGCCACCCCTCCCAATGTCGAGATTCATAAGACGGCATTGGGTGGCGAAGACAGCGTGGATTGGGAATACTTCAAGACTACCGAAGAGGCGGTAGAGAAGTTGAAGCAGAAAGGCTACTTTGTATATAGCATCGAGCAGGTAGAAGGCTCCACCAAGCTCCAGACCCTGCCTGAGGCTCACCCTTCCCTCTCCAAAGGCTACGCCGTGATTTTCGGTAACGAGGTGAAGGGAGTCAAGCAGAACATCGTGGATATGAGCGATGGCTGTCTGGAGATTCCCCAGTTCGGTACCAAGCATTCCCTGAATGTCAGCGTAACCGCCGGCATCGTAGTCTGGGAGTTTGCCAAACTCCTGAAACTATAACTTGAGTTCGTGCCAAACTTGCGTTTTTTGCCAAGTTTGGCACGAACTCATTTGGTAATAACAATGTGTAAAAATCCCTCAATGAGGGAGTTTTTCAAAAGAATCCGTCCCTCATTGAGGGATTATTTATATCTTTGCTGCAGTTTTTAAACGATATTCATCTAAAAGAGCAGCCTCGCTGGCTTAACATCCCGCTAGGCTCTTTTTTACCTTTTATTTACAGCACCCACTCCAACCAATTCTCTGGTGTTACGGTGGCTTTTTCCTTCACATCGTATGCAGTAAGAAAGGTATTCGGAAATTGAGTGTTGACGTTGTATCATATCATTAAACCCTTTCCATTATTAATAAAGTTCTTTATTTCAATTTCGGCACAAAGATAAGAAAAAAAATCCTAATCCCAAAATTTATACTGATTTTTGGGATTAGGGACCCAAAAAGCCCCAGAAGCAGCACGCCCTTTACCTTTGCTTTATTCTTCGGCCAGCGATTTTCAATTCCGCTACGCGCCGGTGACCGTTATATTGGGGTACAAGAACCAGCGTGATGCCATTCAGCGACATGTTGAAAAGTTTGATGTTGACTTTTATCCTGAGAACCGACACCACCACATGACTCAGACATGGAAGTGGCTGCGTCAATAGACCCTGCAAATAACAGCATCGCTACATGAGCGACATTCTCTGTTGTCGCTATATCATTATCCTCTGGAATCTGAACCTCATTAGTAAAGACATCTTTGACTGAGTTCGGAATCCACACCTTTTTGACTCCATCGCCAATACTGATTGTGAATGCCGTTTTTGTAGGTTGAGGTTGCGCCTTTGGTTGTGATGCTGTTGGAGTGTGTTAGTAGTAATTCAAAAAATATCCGAGATAAACTTTTTCGCTCATATTTTATGATTATCAACGAAAGGAATAATATTGTGAAATACTCAATTATTTGCGTGTTTTGTAAACTTTTTAAGAACATTTTCCCTTTTTCTGAAATTATTTTCTTACTTTTGCAAGCGTATTCACTTATATTATAATAATGTATAGCAGAGAATGATGGACGATATATTGAAACAGATAAACGCTGGCGAGGTGTCGGGGGTGCAGTTCAAGGAACGCATTCTCGACAAATACGATATTGCCTGTGAGTTAGTGGCGTTCAGTAATTCACATGGTGGCAAATTGGTAGTTGGCATAAAGGATAAGACCGGAGAAACCAATGCCTTGTCGTATTCTGAGGTACAAGAAACAACCAACTTGTTGAGTGACATTGCTTCTGAAAACGTAGTGCCATCCATTCTGATAAAGATAGATACTGTTGAGGTCGAGGATGGCAACTTGGTTGTTGCTATTGTGAAGGAAGGACTCAACAAGCCTTATCATGACAACAAGGGAATCGTATGGGTGAAGAATGGTGCCGACAAGCGTAAAGTGTTCGATAATGCTGAACTTGCAGAAATGATGACCGACTGCGGTAGTTTCGCACCAGACGAGGCTGGTGTTAGGGATGCAACTGTCAACGACCTTGATGCAACGACCATCAAGCAGTTTTTGGGCAACCGTTTTGATAGAGTGTTGGAAAAGAAAGGCTTGACAGGTGACGCTTTTAATGAAGCATCACTTGATATGATATGCTCTGCCATCGCTAAGGGGCATGACTGTGAGAAGATACTTCGCAATCTGCGATTTATCCGTCCTGATGGTTCACTGACCGTTGCTGCCATGCTTCTGTTTGGCAAATACACCCAGCGCTGGATGCCAATGATGACAGCCAAGTGTATTTGTTTTGCAGGCAACAGTGTCGGCAGCAAGATATTCCGTGACAAGGTGAATGATGCGGATATGGAGGGAAACCTGCTTCATCAATATGACACGATCATGGATTTCTTCACTCGTAATCTGCATAATGTGCAGGTGGAAGATGAATTCAACAGCATGGGTAAGTTGGAAATACCTTATACCAGTTTGGTTGAGTTCACGGTAAACAGCCTTGTACATCGCTCGTTGAACATGAAAGCCCCTGTTCGCATTTTCATTTTCGACAATCGTGTTGAGATTCACAGTCCTGGTGCATTGCCTAACGGACTCACTATTGATGACATCAAGGCAGGAACTTCCATGCCTCGCAATATGTTCCTTTTTAACAATGCTATATACTTGCTGCCATACACTGGTGTTGGTAGCGGCATCACTCGTGCACTGGACGAAGATATCAATGTCACGTTTATGAATAATGACAAGGCACAGGAATTCGTGATTACTGTTTGGAGAAAAGAAAGTAACCAAGTCGAAGTTGAAAGTAACCAAGTCGAGGGAGAAAGTAACCAAGTTGGTAACGAAGTCCATGATAAAAGTAACCAAGTCGGTAACGAAGTCCATGATAAAAGTAACCAAGTCGAAAACCATAACACTGGACTTAGACACTCTGACACCGACTTTGACACTCGACTTAGACACTCTAACACTAAAAAAGTGTCATTGTCTAATAAGCAAAGGGATATAGTCAATTTCTGTTCAGTTCCTCGAACCACCGCAGAGATCATGGAACGCCTTGGTCTATCCAATCAAACCAAGAACCGTGAACGTTACATTACCTCCCTTGTTGCAGCCGGATATTTGCAGATGACAAACCCTGAAAATCCTACGGCAAGCAATCAAAAATACAAGAAAGTAACAATAAAGTAGAATAATAATTTACAGGCATGGCTGCGTGGGGTTAAGAATATGACTGCGTGGGGTTAAGAATATGACTGCATTGGGTTAAGAATATGACTGCATTGGGTTACGGATACGACTCCGTAGGCTAACGGAGACGTATCCTTCGGCTTGTCGAGATATCTGCGTCAGCTGATTGAGTCACTTGAGTTAGCTGACTGAACTAGTTGGGTTAGCTGATTGAACTACTTGAGTTAGCTGACTGAGCTATATCAGTATTCTGTAGTATTACATGTGTATATTTTTCTAATTTAATGTCACATTTGCCACACTTATACTTAACCCTTTGATTATTAGAGGATAACGGGTGGCAATAAGGGGTGTTTTTATTGTCACCTTATTGCCACCTATTACCACTTTTGGCATAAAATCAGCAAAATAATGGTGTTTTTGAGGGATTTACTACGTCCCGACGCAGCAAAAGTTACGTCCGGACGTAGTAAAAGATACGTCCGGACGTAATTTCAGTGCGGGAATTCAATGGCAAGAAGTATATAAATAATCCCAGAATTGCTCTTCCAAGCAGTTCTGGGATTTATTGTGTCTGATAGTTTGTTTACCATTTAAAGAGGTGAGGAACAAATTCCTTGAAGCAGCGGCGCCAGGTGAGCCACTCATGATGAGTGCCTGGTGATACGTAAACATCGAGCTTGATGCCCAGTTCCTTCAACTGCTGTGCCATCTTCTCGGTACCGAAGTTCTCTTCCGAACCGCAGCCCATAAACATATAACGAATGTTCTTGTTGTATTTCTCTGCATCGGCAAAAACTCCATTGAAACAGGTCTTTACATCCACGCCAAAGAGTGCACCGCTAAAGGTTCCAAGGGCAGAGAACTTGTCCATGTGAGGCAATACCGTGTTGAATGTCTGGCAACCGCCCCATGACAATCCAGCCATCGCACGATGCTCGCGGTCGGTATAAGTGCGGAATGTCTTGTCAACCATCGGAATCAGATCCTTGATAATCACATCATAGAAAGAAGCTCCATAGTGGCTGCGCTCTTCATCTACATTCTTGCCTGGACGGGCAACGAAAGGCTTCTTTACATCGCCACTCTCCATGACCACAATCATAGGCTCAGCCTTGCCTTCTGCTATCAGGTTGTCCATGATGTGCTGCATCATTCCCTGCTTGCTCCAGCCCGTCTCGTCTTCGCCCATGCCGTGCTGCAGATAGAGCACAGGATAGCGCTTGGTGGTGTTGGTTTCATATTCGGCAGGGGTGTAAACCATGGCGCGGCGGAACTGCTTCTGGGAGCCTGCATAGTAAGATACTGAACGAACCTGACCGTGGGCTACGCCCTGCTGAGGACGATAGTAGTTGCCTTCTGCTCCTTCTGGTACTTCCAGACCGCCTGCTTCACGGCAGCAGCCGAAGTAGGTTTCGCTGGCAGGGTCAACAACCTGCACGCCATCTACATTCAGAAAATAGTAGTGGAATCCTACTACCAGCGGATCGCTCACGCCGTACCAGTCGCCATCCAAATCCTTTTTCATCTCATATTGCTTGCCGCAGATGTCGAAGATTACTTTCTTTGCCTCAGGAGCATGGAGCTTTACATAAGCTCTGCGGTCCTTATCTACGCGCGGATAGTTGCTGTCTGGAATGATTCCCTGCAGGGCGAGCATCATGTTTGCATAGCGCTTGCCCATGGTGCGGTAGCTTTCTGCGATGAAGTGGAGACCGTCGCCACGCTGCGGACAGCCCTTTGAAGAAATGACGTGGGCTGTAGGAATGGTCTTGGCAATATCATCAACGATGGCGATATGTGCCCAGCATTTTCCACCCATATCCTTCTGTACGGTTTCGCCTACGAGCAGAGGTACGTCTTCTGCCTTCAGATTCAAATCCTTCAAGATGTCGTTATAAACTGTCTTTACACGGTTAGGCCAGTTGGCATCGCCGTTGTTGGTTTCGCCCTGATGCAGGAGAATGCCCTTGATAACACCCTGCTTCTTGGCTATTTTTGCCAGTTCTATCAGTCGGGCGTATGGATTTCCGTTGTACTGGGATGCAAAGTTCTTCATCCAGTCGGGTTGTTTCTTGAGATAAGCCTTATAGGTACGCTTATCGAAGAGGTCGATGCTGGCTCCGCCCACTGCCACGGTGATGGTTCCCACCTTGATGCTGTCTGGCAGGTTATCCACCATCTTTCTTCCGAAATAGTCAACAGGAGTCAGTCCTGTAGAGGGTCTTGCCTGTGGCGGCACGGCGGTGTGCCATTGTCCCTTCTTCCATCCTGCCTTTTCATCATCCACGGCATACATAGCCTGGAATCTCGGGTTCACGCCCGTTCGGTCGATGTCTTCGATAGCCGCATTTCCTTCCATGTTCGACTGTCCGAAGCAGAGATAAATTTGAAAATTAGGATCAGGCTTTTCCTGAACCTTACTGCCCGTTTTCTGTGCCATCATAGGTAGGCACGCCATCGCGAGCATCGATGCTAAGATTGATAATCTCTTCATAGTTTATATTTAATTAAATTATTAGATTGATTTTCATCTTCTGTTCTGTTTGCAAAGTTATGAAAAGATTTCCATACGTGCTTTGTCTCATATATCAATAACTTTTCCCTTTCTCTCATTCTTATATAATAAGGTGATTCTTTTTTTCTCATGTTTCAAAATATGTTTCATTTTGTTTCTTTTGGGGCAGATGCTGTCTCTTATACACATCTCCGAGCCCACGAGACGGAGCTACATCTC
>ENA-OYDC01000182-OYDC01000182.1-human-gut-metagenome-genome-assembly--contig:-NODE-182-length-18942-cov-7.642505_pt1 | contig 18942 bp, 14 predicted proteins | sample MGYA00243685_ERZ652898 | MGnify/ENA primary metagenome ERZ652898 (study PRJEB26926, sample SAMN06164546) | human gut metagenome | biome: ENVO:00009003; feature: ENVO:2100002; material: ENVO:00002003...
AGAAATATTAGGAGACATTTTGGCTGCTATGGGTTTTCAGACAATCTCCCCTATCGGTTCGGGGTACAGGCTCTGGTAGCCTTCGTTTTATTGCTTGTTCTTGCCAGTTGTAGCAAGGATGAGACCTTTAATACAGGTGAGCGTGTCATCTGTATAGAAGCTAATAGTACACGTTCTTACTATGCCATTACCGATACTGAGGGTGTTTCGTATACCACCACAGGTATAGCATGTCTTATCAATCAAGATACTAATCATCCAAAATGGATACTTAGCTATGAAGATATAGCTAAGCAACTCAATATATCTCTATCGAATGTTTCTACGATGCAAATTGCCTTTACCGGAGTCCAGAAAAATGGCCTTTGGCGCTTCGCCGTGCAGTTTGCCGGTCAAAAGGAAGGCAGCGAATATTCGATAGACGTAAATCCCGAGATAGGCAATATCGAATGGGTGATGAGTATTGAAGATATGCCTGATGGGGAGGTTACGCTCCATTTTAATCATTAATTAATCAGTAAAATTTTATATAAATGGCAGTTAAGAAATCTGAGTTGTACAGCTCTTTATGGGAGAGTTGTAATCAGTTGCGTGGTGGCATGGATGCCAGCCAATATAAGGATTATGTACTTGTTGTACTCTTCCTAAAATATATCAGTGACAAGGCAAAGGCTGATAAGGATTATCTTCTCAATATTCCTGAAGGATGTTTTTGGGAGGATATTCTTGCGCTTCGTTATAAGAGTAATATCGGTGAAAGACTGAATGAAATCATCCATCAGATTGCAGAGGAAAATGATCTGAGCGGCGTGATTGATACTGCCGATTTTAATGATGATACCAAACTGGGTAAGGGTAAGGACAAGGTAGATACTTTGTCTAAACTTGTTACGGCTTTCACAAAAAATGCACTTGATTTTTCCAGCAACCGTGCTGGTGATGATGACCTTCTGGGTGATGCCTATGAATACCTGATGAAGAATTTTGCTTCAGAAAGCGGTAAGAGTAAGGGACAGTTTTATACTCCCGGCGAGGTGAGTCGTGTGATGGTAAAGGTGATTGGCATTCATCAGGATTTACATGAAAATATCTCGATTTATGACCCAACCTGTGGCTCAGGCTCACTACTTTTGAGAGCTTTGAGCGAGTCTTTGCATCCTAACAATACGGCTCTTTTTGGTCAGGAGAAAGACATCAATAATGTGGGTATGGCTAAGATGAATATGATTCTTCACGGCTATGAATGCAGTGATATTCAGCAGGGTGATACCCTTAATAATCCACAGTTCCTCAGTTCACCTACCGCCTTGCAAACCTTCAATTACGTGGTAGCCAATCCTCCTTTCAGCCAGAAATCATGGTTGAAGAGTGCTAAGGAAAACGACATGTTTGAGCGCTGGGGTAATGGTGTGGTGGATATGGAAGAAGGCTCCCGTACTCCTTCTTCTATCGGTGTACCACCTGAGAAAAACGGCGATTATGCCTTCTTGCTTCATATCATCAAGTCGATGGCTGCTGATGGTAAGGGGGCATGTATCTTGCCTCATGGAGTTTTGTTCCGTGGCAATGCAGAGGGTGAAATCCGTAAGAACATTGTCAAGGCTGGTTATATCAAGGGACTCATCGGACTGCCACAAAACCTTTTCTATGGTACCGGAATCCCTGCCTGCATCATCATTCTAGATAAGCAGGAAGCATCTGATCGTAAGGGAATCTTTATGATTGATGCCAAGGATGGCTTTGTAAAGGATGGAAATATGAACCGCCTGCGTGAAGAGGACATCCAGCGTATTGTTGACACATGGGAAGCATGGGTTGACGTACCTCATTATGCTCGTTTTGTTCCACAGGAAGAAATTGAGAAGAATGATTACAATTTGAATATCCCTCGTTATATTGAGGCTCGTGATACCGAGATAGTACAGAATATCGAAGCCCATCTTAAAGGTGGCTTGCCAAAGCACGATATAGAGCAGCTTTCCGATTATTGGAAGGCATTGCCAACATTAAAGGATGAACTGGTAAAAGATCAGGGTAATGGTTATTATGCCTGGGAGGTATCCAGAGAGCAGATTGATGGTATCATCAACGACAATGAGGATTATCAGACTCAGCAAGCTACATTGAAGCATCATTGTAGAACTGATTTTATGGAGCAGTGGCAGGAAACCATTTACGGCCTGGCAGAAAGCGTCGAAAAGCCGAAGGCTCTCATTGAAAGAATGGGACAAAGTATTCGTAATCTGTTTGGCGAGGGAAACCTGTTGGTTGATGAATATGATGCCTACGAGCAGTTGATGAATTATTGGGCAGAAACCATGCAGGATGATGTCTATATGATTATGGCTGATGGCTGGAAGCTTAACCTCCGTCCTAAGCTGAAAGAGGATAAAAAGGAAAAGAAAATGGTTCCTGTGGTGGTGAAAACCTGGAATGATTTGGAGAGTGACCTCTTGCCTGTAGAGTATATCGTCAATAGATTCTGTAAGAGTGAATTGGAAGCGTGTGATGAGTTGTCTGCCAGCATTGCTTTTATGGAAAATGAGGTGACAAGCCTTGTTGAAGAGAATGATGATGTATTTGATTCAAAGAATTTCGAGAAGGCGAAGGTTAACTTGCCTTCTGTTAAGAAGCGTGCCAAAGTTACTAAAGGTGAAGAACAGGCACGTCTTATAGAGTGGATTGAGTGGCAGAATTCCATCAAGGCAGAAAAGGCCAAGTTGAAGGAAGCCAATGACAAGTTATTGTCTCGTGTAAAAGAGGAATATGAATTGTTGGCGCAGAATGAAATGAGAGTAAAGAATCTTGTGAAAGAGAAATGGGTAAATGCTATTTCTACTCGTATAGAATCTGAGTTGAGCTGTAGCATTGAGCAGCTGAAAAGTCAGCTTTCTGCCATTTCAGACCGCTATGACCAGACTCTCCCTTCTATTGATAAGGAAGTTGAAGATTATGAAAGCAGGGTGAAGGCTCATCTTGCTCAAATGGGTTTTGTTCTTTAATGAATGGAGGATTAAGTATGGTTGAAATGAAAAGTGGTTATAAAATGACGGAAGTCGGGGTGATACCTGAGGACTGGGAGGTGAAAGAATTTAACGAAACTTTTTCTGTTATACCTAATAATTCTCTGTCTAGAGATTATTTAAATACTCATGCTGGTGAGTATCATGATATACATTATGGCGATGTCTTGATTAGGTATGGCGCATTGCTTGATGCTGGGAATACCGAAATTCCTTTTATAAATAAAGCCATTACAGATAAATGGGTAAATAGAAGGATTGTTACAGAAGGTGATATCATTATGGCAGATACCGCAGAAGATAATACTGTAGGTAAGTGTTCTGAGGTTATAAATGTGAATCACAAGAAAATAGTGTCTGGATTACATACATTTTGGTTGCATCCAAACGAGGGGCTATTCGAAAAGGGTTTTCTTGGTTATTTTATGAATCATAGTTTGTATCACAATCAGTTGCTGCCATTTATTCATGGTACAAAAGTAAGCTCTGTATCTAAGAATGAAATCTTGGGAACTAGGGTTCTTGTTCCTTTAAAGAACGAGCAGGCATCCATTGCCACTGCCCTTTCTGATGTCGATTCTCTTATCTCTGCCTTAACCAAAAAGATAGAGAAGAAGAAGGCAATCAAGCAGGGACTTATGCAGCAACTTCTTACTGGTAAGAAAAGATTGCCAGGATTCGGTGAAAAATGGGTTGAAATAGAATTGGGACAACATTCTATAATGAATAGTGGTGGAACTCCTTTAACAGCAAATCCGGAATATTATGGGGGAAAAATACCTTTTCTTTCTATAAATGATATAACAAATGCGGGTAAATTTATATATGAAACAGAGAAAACAATTACAGAAGAAGGGTTAAAAAATAGTTCTGCTAGATTATTTAAAAAAGGGACTATCATGTATGCTATGTATGCATCAGTTGGTAAATGCGCTATAACTAAGATTAGAATATCATGTAGTCAAGCAATCCTTGGTATAAATGTGGATTCTACATTAGATGCTGATTTTTTGTACTATTATTTAGTTAGTATCCAAGATGATGTTTTAAATTATGGTCAGACAGGAACACAGACTAATTTAAGTAAGCAGATTATATCTAGTTTTATATTAAATGTTCCTTCTTCCAAGGCAGAGCAAACCGCCATCGCCAATATCCTCTCCGACTGCGATTCTGAAATCGCAGCACTCGAAGAGAAGCGAGATAAATACAAGGAGATTAAGCAAGGCATGATGCAGCAACTCCTAACAGGCAAGATCCGTTTAATTAAGTAAAAATGATAGCTTATGGACTCACATATAGGCGAACCCGAAAGATCGGTTCAAAACAGATTGCTGACTCTCTTCAAGGAGAAGCTAAAGTACGAATATCTCGGCAACTATGAGTATCGTACCTGTAATAGAAACATAGAGAGGAAGCTTCTCTTCGATTACTTGATGAGTACCCAAAAGTGGTCGAAGGAAGAGGCGAATCGTGCCATTACCCAATTGGAAAAGGAGGCATACTGCACACCTCAGAACATGCAGGAGAAAAACGAGAAGGTATATTCCCTGCTCCGTTATGGTGCGAATGTATCTCCCGATGTAGGTACCAAAAAGATTACTGTTGATCTGATAGACTGGGAGCATCCTGACAAGAATCAATTCTATATCGCAGAAGAAGTAACCATCAACAGCAGTACGCCTGATAGCTTTACGAAGCGACCAGACTTGGTTATCTATGTGAATGGTATCGTCTTGGCTGTGATAGAACTGAAACGAAGTAAGGTAAGCGTGCATGATGGTATCCGCCAGACGATAGGCAATCAGCAGGAAAATTTTATCCGTCCTTTCTTCTCTACGGTGCAACTGCTTTTTGCCGGCAACGATAGTCAGGGCTTATATTATGGCGTGATAGATACACCCGAAAAGTTCTGGCTCAGATGGAAAGAACCGGATGCAAGCATTCCTAACGAACTGGATAGAAGTGTTACCCAGTGGTTTAATAAGGAACGATTGCTGGAAATGATTCATGATTTTCTAGTCTTTGATGCTGGAGTCAAGAAAGTTTGTCGCCCTAACCAGTATTTTGCCGTAAAGGCAGCTCAACCACGTTGCGAGAAGAAAGAAGGCGGTGTGATATGGGAAGCGCAGGGTAGTGGCAAAAGCCTGATTATGGTTTGGCTGGCAGAGTGGATTCATGAGAATATTGATAATTCACGTGTTGTTATCATCACCGACCGAGAAGAACTGGATGAACAGATTTCTGATGGTTTCAAGGATACCGGAGAAACTATTGCCCGTGCCAAGAGCGGTGCAGGTCTTATCGGTATGCTCAATGAAGAGGCTCCTTGGCTGCTCTGTACCTTGATTCATAAATTTGGCAAGAAGAATGTGGAAGGTAAGGGCGATATGGCTGGAGTGAAATCAGAGATACCCCTGGAAAAGTATCTGGAGGATATTGTAGCACAACTTCCTCAGGGATTTAAGGCAAAGGGAAACATCTTCGTCTTCATCGACGAGTGTCATAGAACACAAGGCGGTTATCTGCATGAAGCCATGAAAACCATCATGGGCAAAGATGTGATGATGATAGGTTTTACGGGTACTCCTCTTCTCCATACACAGAAGAAAGATACCTGGCAGACCTTCGGGCCGCTGATTCATGCCTATAGGTTTAATGAAGCCGTAGAAGATGGTGTGATTCTCGACCTGCGCTATGAGTCAAGAAAAGTTGACCAGTTCTTGGGCAACAAGGATAAGATAGATGCCTGGTTTGAGAAGAAGACGAAGGGACTGAATAAGGTGGCTGCAGCCCGGCTGAAAGGCAGATGGGCAACTATGCAGAACATCTTCAGTAGTCGCCAGCGCATAGATGCAGTGGTGGGTGATATTTGCTTGGATATGGACACCACGCCGATGCTGGTAAACCGTCGTGGTAATGCCATTCTTGTGGCAGACAGCATTTATCAGGCTTGCAGATATTGGGATGCCTTCCAGAAAACAGCCTTAAAGGGACATTGTGCCGTGATTACCAGCTTTGAGGCAAAAGCAGATGATATCAATATGGCATCATCCGGCGAGAATGAGTCGGAGGATGAATACAAATATCGCATCTACAAGGAAATGACAGATGGACATAAAAGCGTTTCTGCCTTTGAGGCCTATGCCAAGAAGGAATTTATTGACCATCCTAAGAATATGCGCCTCCTGATTGTGGTAGATAAACTGCTTACTGGTTTCGATGCTCCATCTGCCTGTGTGCTCTATATTGATAAGCACATGGAAAACCATAATCTCTTCCAAGCTATCTGCCGTGTGAATCGCGTGGATGGTGATGATAAGGAATATGGCTACATTGTAGATTATCAGAATCTGTTTGAATGCATATCAGGAGCCATCGGCGATTATACTTCTGATGGTGCTGCTTTGAGCGGCTATGACAAAGAAGATATCGAAGGCTATATCAAGGAGAAAAACAAGGCGTGCCGAAAGGATTTGGAAGAAGCCAAGGAACAGGTGGAAGCCTTGCTTGAACTTGTTCATCCTCAAACAAGAGAAGGATTCTTCAGATATTTTGTCTATGATGATAATGCCCCGGAAGAGGAGATGGACAAGCAGTTGGATGATAATGCGGAAAAGCGCTCTAAGCTTTATAAGTATGTGCGTCGCTATCTGAATTGTTATGCCAACTTAGCCAATTCGTTGGAGGATATGGGGTATAGCGAAGCGGAACGCAAGGAGTATGCAGAATGTGCCAAGAAGTATGATGCCTTGAAGCGTGAGATAGAACTGCGCAGCAACGACCATATTGATATGCGGCGTTATGAACCGGATATGCGTCAGGTTCTTGACCTTTATGTAAAGGCTGAGGATAGTGAGGTGATAGCCAAACTGGACGATACCTCTTTTCTGGATATTGTGGCTGCTCAAAATGAAGAACAGCTCAATGATTTGCCTGACGAACTGAAAGATGAATATGGCAGGGCATCAGCAGAGACGGTAGAAGCGAATCTGCGTGAAGTAATCCGCAAGGACAGTCCTTTCAACCCAGCTTATTACGGAAAGCTTTCCATCATCTTGCAGGAGTTGATAGATAAGCGCAAAAAGGAAATGCTGGATTACGAAGAGTATATGAAAGAGCTGATAGAACTTGTAAAGAAAGCGAGAGGAAAATCAGCCAATTCATATCCCGAATCCATCAAAACCCCTGGCATGCGAGCTCTCTATGATAACTTGGGACAGAATGAATACCTGGCTATTCGGGCTCATGAGGTAATCAAGGAGAATGCCCTTGTTGGTTTCAGAGATAATAGATTGAAACAAAGAAAATTGATCAAAGCACTCGCAAAATTGCTGGGAGACGAAATGGCGCAGATGATATATGATATAATCAAACTTCATGATGAGTATGGAAAAGGTTACTGTTAGTGATATTGATATTGAGGTGGAACGTAAGAATATCAAGCATATTCATCTTGCCGTGTATCCGCCTGATGCAAGGGTTCATATTTCGGCTCCGGAGTTTATGACGCTAGAAAGTCTCCAGCTTTATGCCATCGATCATCTGGTATGGATTCGTCAAGCCATAGCTCGAATCAATAGCACAGAGAGGCAGAGTGACCGTATCTATGTATCGGGCGAAGACCATTATTACATGGGTCGTCGATATCTGCTTAAAGTTCACGAGAAGGGTTTTGGACCAACTGTTAAAATCAGTGGCAGATATATCAACCTATTCGTGAAGTATGGTGCAGACAAGGAGTATCTGGCTAATGCCATGAAGGAGTGGTATCGAGCCAAGTTGATGCATTTGCTGGATACGCTGGTTCCTAAATGGGAAGAGAAGATGGGCTTGAAATGTGGTGGCTTTACTATTCGGGAAATGAAGACAAGGTGGGGTAGTTGTAACCAGCGCACCCATAAGCTTCTCTTTAACCTGGAATTGGCGAAGAAACCTAAGCCTTGCATCGAGTATGTGGTGGTGCATGAGTTAGCCCACATCGTGTCTAAAAATCACGATGCTCAGTTTAGAGCTGTGCTTGACAAGCACATGCCTATGTGGGAGAAGTACAGGGATGAACTAAATGAGTTTATTCTATAACCATATAAGTAAGGGGAAGAAGGCGAGTAACGTAAATTGCTCACTTTTTCCCTTTTTTTGTATACTTTTCTGAGAATCATTAAAAAAGTAGTACTCTTTTTACGTCCTAAGGGGACGTAAAAAGCTTGCGGGTTCCAACGATTATTGTTAATTTTACACGAACAAAATAAAATTAGCAATGGTTGAAGAAGCAAAAGAAATAGAAAATTCAGAATCTCCGGCTGTTAGATTGGTGAGATTATCATATATAGAGAGGATTGGATCTCTTCTCAGTATCATGATTGGTGAGGATATTTCTCCTCGAAAATCAATCGTGAAGGAGTTTCATGTCTCTTATGATACGATTCGAAAGTTCCTAAATTTCGATTCTAAAATAAAGTTTGATACCATTGCAAAATTTTGCCACATTATAGGTCATTATCTTCATGTTGAATATGAGGCTGTCGACAACTACAAATCTAAAAAACATATCACAGATAGAGACGAAAGACTTGCACTCATGAAAAATCTGAAAAGACAATATGAAGAAATCTTTGGGGCAGGGGCAGAAGTGGTTAAAGACCTGAATAAGAAGAAAATTGATTTGCGTAAATTCGTAACGCAAGGAATAAAATAAATATAACTGGGCAGAAGAGATTATGTCGTCTGACACCAGTAGAGAGTAATAAGTTCTTATAAATAACAACAACTAAACCAGTGTAAAAATGAAAGATACAACATGAAATTTAGGGGGACATTCCTCATACTGCTCTGCAGCTCAATGTCTCCGAAGTAAGGATTCACCCTGGAAAACTTTCAGGGGCCACCTCTTCTTCCAAGATTGAGGAAGTAAATTTAGTCTATCTTAAAAGGTGAAGATATATGATTAAACTTATCGTAAAACTGAAGATTGCCCTGGCTGTGTTGGGAATCATCAGTATGAGTGTTGATATCGTAGTTAACCTGAAAGGCGTTCGCGTGTTTGAGGGTACTACAAGTATTGATAACCTTATAAGTCTTTTTGAATCATGAAAGTCAGTTGCATACTAAATTTTAATGGCGATATTCATGTGGGAGGTGTAAATCTTGGCAATGTCGTGAACTTCAATCCTTCGCATGATGCCGCAAGAGAGAGGTATAAGGGAGATGATTTTTCTAATTCCGATGTAACGGAAGCTGACTTTGAAGATGATGATGAAGAGGACAAAAGGAATAATAAGAAAGCATCTGGCATAACCAGGTTGTTCTTACCTCATAGACCTACAGTTCCTAAAGAATTGAAAGGAGAAAAAGCACAACAGATTCTGAAAAGTTTGTATGAGTATGGGATTTTGGATGAAAACTACCAGCCTGTCAATCTTTCTGGCTACCAGAAAGGTTATCTTGCCTATAAGTTATCCATCAAACTGAATATTACCAAACAATGGAAAGTATTCTCACAGTTATGGGATATGAACCCTGCTGTGCTCAGAACCCGCTACAATGAAGCTATCTCAATGCCTTCTATGGGTGAATTTGGAGATAAAATCAATAAATATATAGGTTAAATGACCGTTTTTTGCAAGTAGTACTAGTACGACAGTACTGGTACGTACTAGTTTTTTGTCGCAGAATCGCCGTACATTTGCCCCCGGAATTCAGAACCGATATGGTCTGGGTTTCGGGGGCTTTTGTGTATAGGCACATCAACCGTTGTGGGAGCGCCCAACTGTTTTAAAAAGGAATTTATAAGATGAAAGCAATGAAACCTTTTTATTTTACTCATCCGCAGTACGGAAAACTGAGGGTGGTGGTGATTGGAGGCAAAATCTATTACTGCCTGATGGACGTGAAGAACATCTTCAAGAAGTCGGTACAGAAACTCTATGAGACGATTGCTGACTCGGAGGGGGAACTGAAAAATCTGAACATCATGATGATGAAGGATATGAAAATCAAGTATAACCTCTTCTTCGAGAACCAGGAAATGGGGAAGGAAGAAGCGGAGGCTGAGAACGTGAATGCGGATATCAACTTCTGCGATGAACAGCTGGTGAAGGACCTTGTTGACAGGCGTGTTGCCGCCGAGAAGATTGCGGCAAAATGGGTAATAGGGTTCGTCAAGAGCAGACTGAATGATGCTGAGAATGCTTCGCTCTTCGAGGCGAACGGGGTTGACGAAATTTCTGATAACTCGCTGATTCTGCCTATCAATGTAAGCTATGGCTCAGGGTATATCATGATTAACAGCGAAGTGTTCGATTAATAAAAATATGGAGGTAAAATGGAGACAGTACATGTAGTGGCAATTAATCCTTATCGTAAGGGAAATAAGGGAAAAGTTTTTTCTTACAATATCGATACTTATGATAAGGTCATCGGGTCGGAGGAAATCAAGAAGATGATTCAGCAGATTCGGGGTGAATTGCCGATTGACGGAGTGGATTTGAACGATGCGCAGGCGGTGAAGAAGGCGCAGGAGAGGCTGAAGAGCGAGCTGCCTTTCTTCTGTCCGCACTACGGCATGTTCAAGAATAATGTGCGCAGACAGGAGAATGCCTTGCCGGAAAGCTTTCTCTTCCAGACGATTATCGATGTGGATGATAAGGAGTATGTGGAGAAGGCTATCGAGAAGGCGCGCGAGCTGAACTGCTCTTCGGGGATATGGAACGGCTCGTTGCTGCATCTCTGTTATAGCGCTCGCAAAAAACTGCATATCGGGATTAGAATGCCGGTGGGGATGACCATCGAAGAGACGCAGAAGGCGTATTGTGAGGCACTGGGCGTGCCTTATGATGAAAGCTGCATCACACCTGAGAGAATGATTTTCCTGACGGATAAGGACTCGGAAATCTACCGGTCTAAAATGTGGTGCGCAGTGCTGCCGGAGAGCGAAATACAGGCTCGCAGGCAGGCTTTTCTGGACCGTGGGCTAACGGTGGACGGAAGAGGAGATGCAAAAGTTAATAGTTTACAGTTTACAGTTAATAGCAATAGTAATGACAAAGTTCAAAACAATAGACTTCCGGGCAATTATGGCACTGGTGAACTGGGAGAGGCCAGCGAGAAGAATCTGATAGCCTTTGATCTGTTCGTGCAGTCGGCTGGGCTTGAAGGAATGGCGATTGATACCGTCGGGTCTCGGCACTCTTCGCTGCTCGCTATCATGAGCGCAGGCGCTTCGAGGGTGATGAGCGAGGAGGAACTGATGAAGGTGGTGAGGACGAAAATGCCGAGCTACTATCAGGAGGATGACTGCCATCAGCTGATACATGATTTCTATGCGAAATATGCTGACAGCTGCAAACCGATGTCGAGGGATGTGATAAGGGTGAATGCGCTGGCGGAAAAACAGGCCAGCCAACAAGTTAATAGTTTACAGTTAACAGTTAATAGCCCTAACGCAAATCATACAGTTCAAAGTTCATATCTCCAAGTTCAAAGTAGCGAGGAGGATTATCCTGACCCGCCAGCGATGCCAGAGAAACTGCCGAAACTGGTGGAACTGCTGTTATCTCGGACACCGGAGATTTATAAGCCGGCTGTGGCGCACGCTATCTTCCCTCCGTTGGCTACACACCTCTGGCAGACGAGCTTCCGATATATTGATAATGTAGTGCATGAGGCTACATTGTCTACGTGCTTGCTGGCTGGTACGGGTGCTGGTAAATCTTCTGTAAACAAGCCGATTAGCTATATTATGGAGGATATCCGGAAACGGGATGCGGAGAATCTGAAACGTGAGAAGGAATGGAAGGAGGAGATGACGCGCAAGGGCGCCAACAAGGACAAGCGTAAGCGACCGGACAACCTCGTTATACAGGAGATTGATGCCGATATGACCAATCCGGCATTCGTGATGCGAACCGCTGAGGCGCAGGGACGATTTCTTTACACTTCGCTCAATGAGCTGGATCAGTTTGATGCTCTGAAGGGTACCGGAAACCAGCATTTCCGTATCATGTGTCTTGCCTCAGATAGCGACAACCAGTACGGTCAGACTCGCGTGGGCATATCGAGCGTTACGGAGCGTGTAACCATCCGATTCAACTGGAACGCATCTACCACTATCCAGAAAGGACAGCGTTACTTCTCAAAAGTTTTGACAGATGGTCCGATAAGCCGCATCAATTTCTGTACCATTCCGGAGCGTGAAATCGGTGATGAAATGCCTGTCTTTGGTGATTACGATGATGCTTACCGAGAGGGGCTGAAGCCTTATATCGAGAATTTGAACAACGCCAGGGGGCTGATTGACTGTCCTGAGGCATTCCAGCTTGCCCTCCGGCTGAAGGATGAGAATGCTGAGTTTTCACGTCTGTCGCAGGATAGGGTTTATGAGAATCTTTCCTTCCGTGCCAACGTCATCGCCTACCTGAAGGCGTGTGTGCTGTATGTGGCGAACGGCTGTAAATGGGAGCCGGAGATAGATGAGTTCATCCGCTGGAGCGAGCGTTACGACCTCTACTGCAAGATGCGATTCTTTGGTGATGCCATCAAGAGGGCGAACTTTTCGAACGAGAAATCGAGCAAGCGTGGACCGGCAAATCTGTTGCAGCAGTTGCCTGATGTCTTTAATTTCCAGCAGGCAGAATATCTCCGCTCGCAGTTGGGCATGGACAAGAAGGGCACTCCTTCGATGTTGCGTAATTGGGTGAACCGAAACTATATCCGGAAGATTCCGCCTAAGGGTGCAACGGGTGACGTAATCAGTATTCAGTTATTCAGTTTTGAAAAGCTACGTAACCGCAAGGATGGTAAAGAGGTAAAAATATTAGAATCTTAATGGAGTTTGAGTTATGGAAATAGTAGTAAAAAGAATAGCAAAAAAGAAGACTTATACGATAGGTCATCTTTATATCCTGAGCGATAAGGATGTGAAACGTACTTGGCGTTCGGGGGTAAAAATAGGCGACAAGCGTATCTTTGAGCACAGCTTCGATAAGGCGAAGTTGGACAAGGAGCATTACTTCTGTGATACCCTGGAGCCTACGTGGAGAAACCTCCTGGGTGTCGAACTGAAACCGGAAGAGGAGGATGGACGGTACAGCAGGGTATCGGGCAAGAAAGCCCGCAAGATACCGGGTCATACGGCGATACCGGAAGGCTCGTATCCTGTGGTTATCTCGAAATCGCCAAGGTTTAAGAAGTGGCTTCCGCTGGTGCAGGGTGTTCCTGATTTTGAGGGCATCCGCATTCATGCCGGTAATTATCCCGATGATACGCAGGGGTGCATTCTGGTAGGTGAAAATAAATTACAGGGTGCCGTCTTTAATTCCCGCATCTGGCTGCATCGGCTCATGAATGCCATTACCGCAGCGAGGGAACGGGAGGAGAGCGTTTGGATTACGATCATTTAATGTTGAATGTTGAGTGTTGAGTTATTAATTTTTAAAAACAAATTATTATGGTAAAGTCAGTTAATACAAATAAAGTAGAAATGGATAAGAAGGTAGCAATTGCTGTTGTGTTTGAAAACCCTGAATTCGGTAAGATTCGTACCTTGACCGATGAAAATGGGGAGCCTTTGTTCTGCGCAAAGGATCTCTGTGATATACTGGGGTATAAAAAATCAAGAAACGCTGTAAATCAGTTGGTTAACCACCTTGACGCCCTAAAACAGGGCGTCAAGGTATCGGGAAGCCTGCGTAAGGATGGAAGCCGAACAGTACGAACTCAGCAGATGATCTTCGTCAACGAGAGCGGTTTCTATGCTTTGGTGCTCGGCTCCAAGCTTTCTACTGCCGTGAAGTTCAAGAACTGGGTTACGGCTGATGTGCTGCCACAGATTCGCAAGACGGGCGGTTATATTCCGGTTCAGCCGGGCGAGAGCGATGAGGAGACAATCCGACATGCGGAAGAAATTCTCCGTGCTACGCTCAAGGAGAAGGAAAATCTGCTGAAGAAACAGCGCCTGCAGATTGAGCAGCAGAAGAAGCTTATCGGCGAACAGGATACCGAAATCCGCCGCTTGAATGATGTGGTGGATGAGCAGGTGGTTCGCATCGCCAAGAATGGTGATAACATCATCCAGTTGGAGAATCAGGTGGGTAATCTTTTGCCTAAAGCGCTCTATAGCGATAACGTGCTCGATTCCGTTTCTTGCTTCACCACCACGCAGATTGCGAAGGAACTCGGTATCACAGCGCAGGAGCTGAACCGCTCGCTCTGCGCTCTGCATATCCAGTATTACCAGAGCGGTCAGTACCTCCTTTATGCTGATTATGCTCACATGGGTTTAGCCAAGAGCCGCACCCGCTACAGCGCCTTCCTAGACCCGAAGAGCGATGGCAGACAGGAGAAGATGGGCAGAGCCTACACCCATACCTATCTCGTATGGACCGAACGAGGGCGAAAGTTCATCCATGACCTCGCCCAGCGATACTGGGAACTCATTGAAAGGTAAAAAAGTAAAAAGGTAAAAAGAGCCTAGCGGAATGTTAAGCTAGGGTGCTCTTTTTACCTTTTTTTAGGGGACCAGCGATGGAATCGCTGAGGACGGGGGCGCGAAGGGGGTAAGGCTCTTTTTACCTTTAAACGTTTCTAGAAGTTAACTCCGAAATTGAGCTGGAGGGCTCCATTGCGCGATTTGTCGAAACTGTCGTGGCAGATGTTGGCAAGACCGATGTCGTAGGTGAGATCGGCATAGAACATGTCGTAGCCGATGCCGCAGCCGATGCGGATACCACCATCAAGGCGGCGGAAGTTTGCATCCTTGAATGAGCTCTCTGCTTCACGCTCGGCAAAGTTCTTGATCTTGCCTCCTACACCAACGGCAAAATAGCCGCCTACCTGAGGCTGGATGGAGAAGTGGTCGTCTACCTCGTACTTGTACTTCAGTACGGCTGGAATCTCAAGATAGTTGAGATCGTAGGTCATCTTCTTGCCTTCAGGAAGATCCTTCTTGCCACCTTTCTCTATATACGAAAGTCCGGTCTCGAGATAGAGTGGGGCGCTGTCGGTCAATGGAATGCCGGCTACTACGCCCACATTCAGGCCGGTCTGCCAGTCGCCACCATCCAGACGGGAATCGTCGGAATTGACAAAGGTGAAGGCAGGACCGATGCGGAATCCGTAATACGGGCTGCCGTAGTTGTGGTTGTAACGGTAGTCGAGACGGTCTGTCTTGCTGTTGTAATATCTGCTGTCACGATAATTCTGTGCTGCTGCCGGCATCAGAGCCAGGAGCAATGCCAGCATGATGAATGCTAATCTTTTCATAATTCTTATTCTTTTATACATTAATATATACTGTTTGAAGAAACTTGTTTTACGGTGCAAAGGTAGGGATAAAAACCGAAACGGCAGCGAGTGTTTCCCTAAATGATAGAGGGGAACCCCTATTTCTGACCTAATACAACTTTCTCAACAAAAAAAATATAAATTTTTGCTATATTTTTTGTTTTGTCTCCAATTTGTGCTATCTTTGCCTTCAAATTATAAACGTTTATATAGAAATTATGAAATTTTTGAAGAAGTATCTACTGGATATTCTGGTAGTTATTGCATTTGCAATCATCTCCTTCGTCTACTTTATGCCTGCCGATATGGACGGACGAATCCTCTTCCGACATGATGCAGCGGCAGGAAAGGGACTGGGACATGAAAAGGAACTCTTCCTGCAGCAGACGGGAGAGACTACACGATGGACGAACTCGGTGTTTGGCGGTATGCCTACCTATCAGATGTCGCCTTCGTATGACAGTAATCAGGTGCTCAGCCAGATTGTGAAGGCATATCATCTGTGGTTGCCGGACTATGTTTGGTATGTCTTTGTATACCTCCTGGGCTTCTATATCATGCTGCGTGCCTTCAACTTCAGACAGTCGCTGGCGGCGCTGGGAAGTATCATCTGGGCATTCTCGTCCTACTTTTTCATCATTATCGCTGCCGGACATATCTGGAAGGTATGGGCGCTGGCTTATCTGCCTCCGATGATTGCGGGCGTGGTGCTTGCCTATCGGGGCAAGTATCTCAAGGGACTGCTCCTTACTGCCATATTCTCGGCTTTCGAGGTGCAGGCTAACCACGTGCAGATGACTTATTACTACCTCTTTATCATCCTCTTCATGGTGATTGCCTTCCTGATAGATGCCATCAAGAAAGGTGAACTCGCACGCTTCGGAAAGGCTACGGCGGTATGCGTGGTGGGTGCCCTCATCGGTATCTCACTCAACCTCTCGAACCTTTATCATACCTGGCAGTACGGTCAGGAAACCATGCGAGGAAAGAGCGAACTCGTAAAGAAAAATGCGGCTAACCAGACCAGCAGCGGTCTGGATAGAGACTATATCACACAGTGGAGCTATGGTATCGACGAAACGTGGACGCTGATGATTCCGGATGCCAAGGGCGGTGCCTCCGTTCCGCTGGCACAGAACCAGCAGGCTATGGAGAAGGCTGATCCTAACTTCGTTCAGATTTACCAGCAGCTGGGACAGTACTGGGGCAACCAGCCGGGAACGAGCGGACCGGTATATGTAGGCGCCTTCGTCTGCATGCTCTTTATCCTGGGTCTGTTTATCGTGAAGGGTCCGATGAAGTGGGCGCTGCTTGCTGCCACCATCCTGAGCATCCTGCTCGCCTGGGGTAGAAACTTCATGCCTTTTACCAATTTCTTCCTCGATTATGTGCCGATGTATGCCAAGTTCCGTACGGTGGCATCTATCCTGGTCATCGCAGAATTCACCATCCCGCTCCTGGCGATGATGGCGCTGAAGAAGATTGTGGATGAGCCGGAGATTCTGACAGAGAAGATAAAATATGTATATGCCAGTTTCGGTCTGACAGCGGGTTTCTGTCTGCTCTTCGCCATCATGCCGGGCGTATTCTTCCCTGATTTCGTATCGGTACAGGAGACACAGGCGCTGCAGCAGTTGCCTCAGGAGTATATCTCTCCAATCATGAGCAATCTGACAGATATCCGCAAGGGCATCTTCACATCCGACTGCTGGCGTTCGTTCTGGATTATTCTCATCGGTTCGGCACTGCTGATGCTCTTCAAGATGAAGAAGCTGGGCAAGGAATATATGATTGCCGGTATCGCCGTGCTCTGTCTGGTGGATATGTGGATGGTGAACAAGCGCTATCTCTACGATGATATGTTCGTAGACAAGGCGCAGCGCGATACACCGCAGCAGATGACCGAGACCGACAAGATTATCTGCCGTGACAAGGAACTCGACTATCGTGTGCTGAATCTGGCATCGAATACATTCAATGAGAACGAAACCTCTTACTACCACAAGAGCATCGGCGGTTATCATCCAGCCAAGCTCCGTCGCTACCAGGAGATGATTGAGGCACATATTGCTCCTGAGATGCAGAAGACGATGCAGGCGGTAGCTGCTGCGGGCGGCGATATGACCAAGGTGAACGGCGACAGTATCTATCCGGTATTGAACATGCTGAATACCAAATACTTCATCATGCCGCTGCAGGGCGGACAGACCGTTCCGGTTCAGAATCCGTATGCCTACGGTAATGCATGGTTCGTAGACGAGGTGAAGTATGTGAACAATGCCAACGAGGAAATCGATGGTGTGGGCAAGGTGAACCTCCGACATGTGGCTGTGGCTGATGCCAAATTCAAGGAACAGCTGGCGCAGAGCGTGAAGCAGGATGATACTTCGGTGGTGAAGATGACGCAGTATAAGCCGAACAACCTGACTTACGAGGTGAAGTCGAGCAAGGGCGGCGTGATCGTATTCTCTGAGATTTACTATCCGGGCTGGACGGCTACGGTTGATGGACAGCCGGCTGAACTGGGTAGGGTAAACTATATTCTGCGTGCGCTGAACGTGAAAGCAGGCAGCCATAAGGTAGTGCTCGATTTCCATCCTCAGTCGCTCAAGAATACCGAGACCGTGGCTTACATCGGTTATGGCGTTCTGGCTCTCCTTATTATAATAGGTGTAGTGGTTGAGGTGAGAAAACGCAAGAAGGAATAGCGGGGATTGCAAATCCCCTTAGACTGATAGACAGATTGCAAATTCTAATGATGCGATTTAGAACAGAAATAGATATTCCGAAGGCCGACTTCGAGATAGAGGCGGCAGAGCGGATGCTCTTTGTGGGCAGTTGCTTTGCCGACAATCTGGGTAGGAGGTTTGTGGAGAACCGCTTCCGGGCTACGGTGAATCCCTTCGGGGTGATGTATAATCCGGCAAGCATTCTCCATACGGTAGAGAAATGTTCCGAGGTCCGCCCCCGTGTAGCTGTCTTTACGCTGGGTACCAACCATGTGTATATCCTGAAGGAGACGGGCGAGATAGTGGACAACTGCCAGAAGCGCCCGCAGCGCCTCTTCGAAGAGCGGGAACTGAGCGTGGACGAATGTGCAGGCTATCTGCAGAAGGCTATCAATCTGCTGAAATCGCAGACCGCAGCATCCGGTAGCAGTGAAGGCACTCTGAAGGTAATCATCACGGTAAGTCCTATCCGCTATGCGAAATACGGCTATCACGGGAGTCAGCTTTCGAAGGCTACGCTCCTGCTGGCAGCCGATAAGCTGGTGAAGGAGAATCCCGGAGTGGTGAGCTATTTTCCGGCTTACGAGATCATGAACGATGAACTTCGTGACTACCGCTTCTACAAGGAAGACATGCTGCACCCGAGCGAACAGGCTGTGGAATATATCTGGGAGCGGTTCCGGGCAACTTACTTCGGCAAGGCAGCGGAGCTGTTTCTGGAAGACTGGCGGCCTATCCGCGAAGCACTCTGCCACAAGCCCTTCCATCCCGAGAGCGAGGAACACCAGAAGTTCATCGCCAGGACGGAAGAGAAAAAAAGACAATTTGAGGAGAAATATCATCTCTTATAAAATGGAGAAATATCATCTCTTATAAAATAAAGAATATTTAAATAACAAGACAATGAC
>ENA-OYDC01000191-OYDC01000191.1-human-gut-metagenome-genome-assembly--contig:-NODE-191-length-18392-cov-15.097617_pt1 | contig 18392 bp, 10 predicted proteins | sample MGYA00243685_ERZ652898 | MGnify/ENA primary metagenome ERZ652898 (study PRJEB26926, sample SAMN06164546) | human gut metagenome | biome: ENVO:00009003; feature: ENVO:2100002; material: ENVO:00002003...
CCGTCTCGTGGGCTCGGAGATGTGTATAAGAGACAGAATATACATCTAATTAAAAGTTAACACTAAGTCCTAAAGAGTAAGTACGAGACAACGGATAGAAACGTTTGTCATCAACACCCAAATCACCACCTACGGTAGTACTGTTAATCAAAGGAGAAAGCCCTGAGTAGCCGGTAATTGTAGCCAAATTATTTACAGAGAACGTGACACGCAAGGACTTGATAGCTTTCATGTTCTTTGTATTAAGATTCCAGCCCAATGTCACATAATCAAAATGCAAATAGTCACCTTTCTCCAACCAATAGTCTGTCACTGTCTGGTCTTTAATATTCTTCTCTGGAGCTCCTTGCATTACGTTGTATGTGGGGAACTGATTCATATTCATGTAGGATAAAGAGGTACCGTTATATATTTTGTGCCCGAACGCACCATTCATTTGCACCTGAATATCAAATTGTTTATAACGGAAGCTAACATTAGCACCCAATAAAGCTTTAGGCATAGCCTGACCTGCTATATAGCGATCTTTTCCATCTGCAAGGTCAACCCCTTCAACACCATCAATGTCTTGGATGTGGTAAGTATAGTCACCAAATCCATTATCGACCAAACCGTCGCATTTAGGTAAATAGAATACACCCACCGGCTGCCCCACCATCTGATAGATAATCTGATTGTAGCCACCAATGAAGCCAGCACCATTCATGCCACCCAAATTCATATATTCTTTGGCGGTCATAGCTTCACCCATATATGTGCCATTCAACGAGAGCAACTTATTCTGTTGGAAAGCTATGTTAGCGTTGATATTCAACTCCATATCTTTGGTTTTCAGAGGAGTTCCACCCAATGATATTTCAATACCCGTGTTACGCATAGCTCCCATATTGGCAAGCAAAGTAGGATAGGTAAAAGGAGGAACCTTCACATCATAATTGTAAAGCAGGTCGGTTGTCTTTGAATTATAATAATCAAAACCCAAAGTCAAACGTTCGTCAAACATTCCCAAGTCAAAACCAACATCAAAAGTTTTCTTAACTTCCCATTTCAAATCCGGATTATAATTGCGGGTCACCCCCATAGTTACTACAGGAAGGCCATTTACTGTAGTTGTACCATTCGGACTCATCAAAGGCAAAGACATATAGGAACTGATAGCATCCTGATTACCAGCAAGACCATAACCAGCTCTAATCTTCAAATTGCTGATAATATCAATATCTTTCATAAATTCTTCTTCAGAAAGCACCCAAGCCAAAGATGCTGACGGGAAGAAAGCCCATTTGTTGTTTGCTCCAACTTTAGAAGAACCATCTGTACGGGCGTTCACAGTTACAATGTATTTATCGGCATATGAATAATTAACACGTCCCATGAAAGATGCCAAACTCGGATTATTATAATAAGAAGTGTTATTACCCCATTTTAACACTGCACCTGCTTGCAAATTGTTATATAAAAAATCATCAGAACTAAATCCATTCACTGTAGCTCCAAAACCTGTGTTAGTTACCCTTTGAACTTCAGCCAAAGCTAAAGCATTGATGTAATGCTTGCCAAAAGCCTTCTTATAGGTCAACATCATATTCGCCAACATAGATTGCGACTTATTGTCACCACGATAAGCTTCACCACGATTACTCAACCCTGCTTTAATAGAAGTAGGGATGTACTTCTTGTTCTCCTTTACATTGTATGTATAAGAACCAAATGCACTCAATTTCAAATCATCTGTAATGCTATAAGTAATGCGTGCATTCGCATTAATAAATGCATTCGTTTCGCGGTCATCAATATCCAAACGACCTAGCGGATTATGCACCTCATTAGCATTGGCATTTTCATCCCACATTCCCGTCTCAGGATTCTTCACATTCGGGAAAGTGGGGTTATAAGAAGCAGCAGAATAAAATGTTTTTTGATAGTCATTCACATATCTGTTTTCTTTCAATGAACCAAACATGCCGAATTCTAATTTCAATTTATTATTGAACATATTTTGCATTGCATCAATCTTTGCTGTATAATTGCGCATCGTATTGTTCTTTATAATACCTTTCTGGTCAATAACGCCAATAGAAGCGCGATAATTGGAATCCTCATTTCCATTTGAGAAAGACAAACGATGATTCTGAGTATAACCGGACTGTTGCATTTCTTCTATAAAATTCGTATCATACCCTTTATCCAGGATACTGATACCCAAATTTTGAGCAGCAGCTCTATATTGACTCGCACTCAACATATCCAGATTCTTATAAACAGTTTCAATACCGAAACTTCCATCGTAACTCAAACTCTTCACACCATTTTTGCCCTTGATAGTAGTAACTACAATTACTCCTGATGCACCACGTGAACCATACTGAGCTGTTTCAGAAGCATCTTTCAATACTGTAAAATTCTCAATATCGGCAGGAGAAATGGCATTCAACATGTTCAAATCGCCAAACACACCGTCAATAATAACCAAAGGGTCATTGCCTCCGGTCAGAGAAGTAGTACCACGAACACGAATAGCGGGGGCAGCTGTAGGGTCACCACCTGTTTTTTGAATATTTACACCAGCTATTTTGCCCTTGATAGCAGCCAATGGATTAACCACTACACCTGCATTCATTTCTTCACGGCCTACTTTTTGAACGGCACCCGAGATAGTTCGCTGACTACCTGTAGCATAACCAATTACCACAACATCACTAAGTAACTGGGAGTCTTCTTGCAAAATAACATTCACATTAGGAGCTGCTTTTACTTCAGCTGTTAAGAAACCGACAAAAGAGACCTGAAGTATTGCACCACGAGAGGTTTGCAACTGAAAATTACCATCAATGTCGGTGATAACGCCATTAGTTGTACCCTTTTCCAAGACATTTGCACCGATTACCGGTTCGCCTGTCGCATCAGTAACAGTACCTTTCACGGTGATGTTCTGTGCATAAGCGCCAACTGACAAGAACAGCCCTAAAACTAGGGTAAGAATCGTTCGATAGATTCTAGGATTTACTTGCTTCATGCATTTAATAAATTAAAGTTAACAATATTAATTACCTATATATATTATTCGTAAAAATAATTTCGTACTTTTGCTTTCTAATGTCTTTCAAGTACCTAAAGCATGACGCCACAAAAATATGCTTTATTAATTTAGTAAAGTATAAAGAATGTGTAAAATGTGGGGAGCAAACAATGCAAACGATTGCATGCAGTTGCACAATACGAAAAAGTCATTTGATTTTGGCTACTTTGCACCATCATACAATGCATCTGTACACTCCACATACGGCATTCCTGCATGCTATGCATATGTTTATTCAACTGAACCACAGAACTTTTCACCGCCTAACGGCCGTAAAGCAATCTGCCAACGGCCGTCAACAAATCGCCTAACGGCCGTCAACAGATCGGATGATGGCCGTTAAGCACTACACAACATCAAGACAAAACAAAAGAAACACAAAGCTTTTACTGAAGAAATGCCATGCATGTATGAACCAAGCAACATACTTTCAGGATATGAATAACGTGTCTGCACAATATTAATATGCCATTAACACGATATTAACAAAATGGCCGACATGATGTTAACTTATTATATTACAACAAGTTAACATCATGTCAACCCTAAAAACAGAGGTGGAAGCAAAATTTGCTTCCACCTTTTTCTGTTGCTTCCACCGCACCTCAAACACCGATGAACAAAGGGGTACAGAGCAGGTGTGGTAGAGTGGAAGCAAATAGTGCTATTTATTTCTCTGAAGTATAAAGTACCAGCTTTCCGGACTTCAATCCTTTAGCCCTTGCCTCAAACACGATCTCACCGGCTTGCTCGCCACTCTGCACAATAGCCGTCAGCTGACCGCTGAAAGCCGGCATCTTGGGCAGATGGAACAAATCGAGGCTGGTAGCATCTCCATTGGCAGCAGCGCGATATTTTCCGGCACCCTTCACCGAGAAGTTTACCATGCGGCTGTCTGCCGGACAAAGGTTACCGTCCTTATCCACGACACGGACTGTGATATATGCCAGGTCCTTACCATCGGCAGACAAGTGGGTGCGGTCGGCAACCAGCTCCAGATGATGGGGCTTGCCAGCGGTACGAATCACCTTTTCTTCTGCAGGCTTACCGGAAGCATCATAAGCCACCACTTTCACTTCGCCCGGTTCATAAGGAACATCCATCCACATCAAGCGATAGCGACGCTGCAAAGCAAGGGAGTCCCTGCCTTCCAAAGCACGGCTTTCATCAGCAGTAAGTTTCCGTTGTTTGCCATAACTCTTTCCGTTGACGAACAGTTCGGCACTGGGATAGCTGGTGTAAACAAAAACCGGAGTATTCTCCCCTTCCCTGCCCGGCCACGTCCAGTGCGGAAGGACATGCAAGGTATTTGCCTGCTTGTTCCATAGGCTGCGGTACAGATAGAAACGGTCTTTGGGGAGGCTTGCCAAGTCTATGATACCGAAAACGGAGCTGTGGCTGGGCCAGGAATCCGTACTATAAGGAGAAGGTTCACCCAAATAATCAAAACCTGTCCAGACGAACTGTCCGATTGTCCAGTCATAATCATCAGCCAAAGCAAAATCCTCATCGGGAAGATTCGACCAGGAACAACACTCCACATCATAACCGGAGCACTGATGGTCATCGTACATCACACTGGCTCCCTTCTGTACGGGAAATTTATAGACACCACGAGAACTTACAGTGGAAGCCGTCTCCGAACCGAGCACAATATTCTGTGGAAGAGTCTCATAAGACTCCACATAACGGTGAGCCCGATAATTAAGACCGGGTACATCAATCATTGCCGCAAACCCGTTGGCAAGCACGCAAGTTACCTGGTCCATACCGCAAGTAACGGGGCGTGTAGGGTCTTCGCGATGGCAAATATCCTGCAGGAAAGAAGCCACTTTGTAGCCCTCGGGACTACATTGGGTAGGAACCTCATTTCCTATACTCCACATTACCACACAAGGATTGTTCCGATAATGATGCAGCATGTTTACCATATCCTTTTCTGCCCATTCGTTGAAATAGCGGTGATAACCATTCTCACATTTGGCAATATCCCATTCATCGAAAGGTTCCAACATCATCATAAAGCCCATCTCGTCACAGAGTTCCACCAATTCGGGTGTAGGCATATTGTGGGAGGTACGGACTGCATCACATCCCATATCCTTCAATAATGTCAACTGACGGCGAAGAGCAGCCACATTGACAGCCGCACCCAACGGGCCCAAATCGTGGTGATTGCATACCCCCTGGAATTTACGGTGCTTACCATTCAGGAAGAATCCCTTATCAGCTATAATCTCAATACTGCGGATACCAAAACGCGTGGTATATTCGTCAGTCTGTTTGCCATCTACATAAATCTTAGATACTGCCTTATATAAATAAGGTGTCTCAGGGGACCACAGAGACGGAGCATTTATCAGAAAATTCTGCTCAAATGGCTGTCCGTGATTAATTTTCCGGCTATTATCCTTACGGGCTACTATCTTACCGTCCGGCGCAATAATATCAGTAGAAATACGAACATCCGCATCACCGGCATTCCGTATTGTAGTACGCAGACGCACGGAAGCGTATTCAGCAGAAACATGCGGTGTGGTGAGCTGTGTACCCCAAACCGGAACATGAACACGTTCCGTAGTAACCAGGTGGACATTGCGATACAATCCCGCCCCCGGATACCAACGGGAGGACTGGGGTCTGTTTTCCAGACGGACAGCCAGCACATTGTTTTTACCGTCGGCATTCAGCAAACCGGTAACATCGCAATGAAAAGAGTTATACCCGAAAGGCCAGAAACAAGCTTCTTTCCCATTGACATAGACCCGAGCCTCACTCATAGCACCATCGAAAACCAGAGTGACCTGCTTGTCTGCAGAAGCATCAAAAGCCGTACGATACCAACCGACACCCACATAAGGCAACCCTCCGGTACGCCCGGTCTTTACGGAAGCTTGCTTTTCAAGGTCTTGCGTAACCGCTACCTCCTGCAAATCGTTGTTGCGGTCGAACGGACCAAAGATGGCCCAATCATGAGGAATGGTCACTGTTTCCCACTTACTGTCGTCGAAATTTGTTTGTGTTGCTTCGGGAACATCTCCCTTGGTGAACTTCCAGTTCTTTTCCAACAATGCTTCTGTACGCTGCGCCATTGCCGCCAAGGCAAAACTGGCGCAGCAGGAAAAGATAAGTATTGTCTTTCTCATTCTTCTTTAAAAGATTTTGTTAATATAATTATTTAAAAGCATCCATTATCACAGTGGGGCGACCATCTTCAGTGAATGCCCCCAGCCGATATTGGTTCGGCCTGCATTCCGGTTCCCAGTAGAACACGCCCTTGCAACGTCCGCCGGTATTCTCCTTGCACTCTTTCAGGACACGGGCCAGTTGGCGTTTCCCTTCTGCCAGCACGGAAGCACTTGCCAGATTCCCTTTGTCGTCGGCACACTCCATGCCGGTTTCCACCACCATCACGTCACAGTTGTATTTCCGGGCTACACTATTAATATTGGCAATGCACTCGGTAATAGTTCTATCAGCTGTATATTCCTTGTGCTCGAGCATCGTCCAGTAAGGATAGAGCGACATGCCTATCATATCCCACTTACCGCCATTGGCTTTCAGTTCATTAAAGAACCAGGTATACAATTCGTTGTCATATCCATTGTCCAGATGGACGATGACAATGGCATCGTCGAAGACGGACTTTACCGCATCGTATCCTACATTGATAAAAGCAGCCAGGTTGGCAAAGTTCTCACGGTATTTCACTTCCTCGGAAGTACTGTTGGAACCCTTTACATCACATTCCCTCACATCATAGGACGCACCACTCAATGCAGCATCTTCATCCCAAAGCATCCCCGGACGAATTTCATTACCTACCTGAACCCACTTGGGAGTAACTCCTGCCGCTTTCAGCGCATTAAGTACATCGGCAGTATGGTCGGCGATGGCTTTCTTCAAGTCGGCCAAGTTCAGTCCTTTCCATGCAGCAGGCTTATGCTGCTGTCCAGGGTCGGCCCACCAGTCACTGTAATGGAAGTCTACCATTACGTCCATGCCCAGCTCTGCGGCACGTTTGGCTTTCGTCACCAAATCGGCCATATTGCACCAGTTATCGTGTTCTTTGGGGTCGACCCATACTCTGAGTCGAACCGCATTCAGGCCCAAATCCTTCATCAGCTGGAAACAATCGGTCTCCACACCGGAGGTATTGTAAAATTTCATACCCTTATGTTCCATCTCCGTCACCCAACTGATGTCGGCACCTTTAGCAAAGTCCGTAACCAGAGGTTCCTCCTTATCGGGAAGTCCACCGGCGTTGGGGTCTGTCTCATTATTGCTGCTGCATGCAAATACGGCAAAGGCAATACAAAAAAAGAAAGTCAAGAACTTCATGTGTTTCATGGCGTTATCATCATTAATTGCATACTGCAAATATAAGCATTTAGGGAATATAGAACTATATATCACCTCTATTTGTCAAAATACGGGTGTCTGCAATCGTTTGCACAAACTTACAACCCGATAAACCTCAACGAATAAGCCCAATTTACCATATTACGTTATTTTTGCAATCGGATTAGGGAAGTTTACCTTATCTTTGTCCTCAAAACTATACCATGAATAAACCGCAGATTACCATCAAGGATATTGCCCGGGCGCTGAATGTCTCCCCTTCTACCGTGTCAAGAGCGCTGAAAGACAATCCGGACATCAGCAAGGAAACTCGTGATCTTGTCCATGCCTATGCGCGCGAACATAGCTATAAGCCCAATGTACTGGCTGTAAACCTCCGCGCAAGCCGCAGCAATACCATCGGCGTCATTGTCCCCCAACTGGTACACCACTTCTTTTCCTGCGTATTGAGCGGAATTGAGAAAGCGGCGGCAAATGCCGGATATAATATCATAGTGGCGCAGAGCAGCGAATCGTACGAGCAGGAAGTGAAGATTGTGCATTCTTTCCTTGCCGCCCGTGTCTGCGGAGTCATCGCTTCACTTGCCAAGGACACTTCCCAATACGACCATTACCAGGAGCTACTGAACAACGATATTCCCATCGTCTTTTACGATCGTATCTGCACGGGGCTGAAAACCGAGCGAGTGGTGGTGGACGATTATGCCGGCTCCTTTGCCGCCGTGGAATACATGATACAGACCGGATGCAAGCGTATCCTTTTCTATGGTGCGGCTCCCCACCTGGAGATTACCAAAAATCGCCGGAACGGCTACCTGGATGCCATGAAGAAGTATAAAATTCCGGTGGACGACAGCATGATTCTGTTGTGCGACACCCGTGAACGTGCCATCTCCATCACTCCCGACCTGCTGGAAAGCGAAGACCGCCCTGACGGTTTCTTTGCCATCAACGACGAGACAGCTTCGGGCATACTGTATGCCTGCAAACTGGTCGGCGTAAAAGTTCCCGACGAAGTATCCATCTGCGGATTCACCGACGGAGCCATTGCGCAAAGCACCGACCCGAAGCTGACTACCGTGGAGCAGCATGGCGAGGAAGTAGGTAAAAGCGCTTTCAGCATTCTGACCGGAAGGCTGGAGGGAGAAGAGAAAAGCAACAACAAGATAGTACGTACCAATCTGGTGATAAGAGGAACTACGAAATAATAAAACATATTAAACCATCATGAAAGTAAAACCCGATTTAAGTTTCTGGAAGCTGTGGAACATCAGCTTTGGTTTTTTCGGCGTACAGATTGCATATGCTTTGCAGAGTGCAAACATCAGCCGTATCTTTTCCACTTTGGGTGCAGACCCGCATAATTTGAGTTATTTCTGGATATTACCGCCGTTGGCAGGTATCATTGTACAACCCATCGTGGGAGCCGCCAGTGACAAGACCTGGACACGCTTCGGGCGGCGCATCCCTTATCTGTTTATAGGTTCGTTGGTGGCCGTACTCGTCATGTGCCTGCTACCCAATGCCGGAAGCTTCGGCATGGCAGTAAGTACAGCCATGATTTTCGGACTGGTATCGCTGATGTTCCTCGACACCTCCATCAATATGGCCATGCAACCCTTCAAAATGATGGTGGGCGACATGGTGAATGAGAAACAAAAAGGACTCGCCTACTCCATCCAGAGTTTTCTCTGCAATGCAGGCAACCTGGTGGGATATCTCTTCCCGTTCATCTTTGCATGGATTGGCATCAGCAATACAGCTCCCCAAGGAGTAATCCCTGACTCGGTGATTTACTCATTCTACATCGGAGCGGCCATCCTTATCTTCTGCGTCATCTACACTTCGGTCAAAGTAAAAGAGATGCCGCCTGCCGAATATGCAGAGTATCACGGCATCACCGAAGAAGAGGAACATGAAAAGACCAACATGCTGAAGCTGCTCATCAAGGCTCCGAAAGCATTCTGGACTATCGGACTGGTACAGTTCTTCTGCTGGTTTGCCTTTATGTTCATGTGGACCTATACCAACGGCAGTATCGCTGCCAATGCTTTTGACGCCCCTACAGTGGAGCACCTGGTAGATGGTGTGACCAAAATAGTACTCGACACCAAGAGCCTGCAATATCAGAATGCCGCCGACTGGGTAGGCGTACTGTTTGCCGTGCAAGCCATCGGCTCTGTGCTTTGGGCCATCTGCATACCGATGTTCAAGGACCGCCGCCGCGTCTACTCACTCAGCCTTGTTCTGGGAGGTATAGGTTTCATTTCCACCTATTTTATGCATAATCCGTATATGTTGTTCATTTCCTTCCTGCTGATAGGTTGTGCATGGGCTGCCATGCTGGCACTGCCGTTCACCATCTTGACCAATGCACTGAGCGGAGGACATATGGGTACCTACTTAGGTCTTTTCAATGGTACCATCTGTATTCCACAGATTATTGCGGCAGCTTTGGGCGGCAGTATTCTGTCCTTGTTTACTCCGAAAGGAGTACTGCCCCCCGAAATCAATATGCTTGTATTGGCAGGAGTGATGCTGATAATAGGTGCTTTCTGTGTATATTTAATTAAAGAGACTAAGGGAGAGAAATAGAACCAAGCTCCTACTTCTGCACACAGATGACACAGATAAGGCAGATGAACACGGATAAGTTTGTCTAATAATCCGTGTTCATCTGCCTTATCTGTGTCATCTGTGTGCTATATTATCTTTTTTAATCCCCTCCCTTCCCCTTTCACTATTTTTGTCCTCACTTTTCTCTTTTATTTCCGCATATTGCGTATCTTTACGGCGATAACTACAGAAAACACGTCGCCATGAAAAAATACCTCAAGACCGATGAATGGAACATCATCGAAGACCAATTCCACCCCGACTGTCAACGGATGTCGGAAAGTATATTCAGTCTCGGAAACGGACGTTTCGGGCAACGGGGGTATTTTGAGGAGCCTTACAGCAGTGACAGTTACCGTGGTTCATTTGTGGCCGGCATCACTTTCCTGGACAAAACCCGCGTAGGATGGTGGAAGAACGGATTTCCCCCATATTACACCCGTATACCCAAGGCTGCTGACTGGAGCCGCATCAACCTGCGCCTCATCGATGAGGAACTCGATTTGGCAGGCTGGGATGTCGACAGCTTCAACCGCCGTCTGGATATGAAGGAAGGTATCTCCTACCGGGACATGGAGGTGACGTCTCCTCGCGGAAACCAGCTCCGCATCCATGTAGAGCATATCACAAATATGGCAAGACCCAACCTCTGTCTCATCAAGTACAGCGTATCTTCCATCAACTATACCGGCAGAATCTCACTCGTGCCCATCCTTGACGGGAATATAGTAGACGATGCCGATCTGCCAAACCTGAAAATATGGAACATACTGCGTTCCGGTTCTACCAGCAGCTGTGCCTATCTCTGGACACAGACCCGCCGGGAAGATGCACAAGTGTGCTACGCCATGACTTACCAATTCTTCAAAAACAACAAGGAAACCACTGCCAACCCCATACGGATAGAAAAGGAAAAGCAGACCGGTTTCAGCGTAGGTGCCGACGTGAAACCCGGAGACAACCTGACACTCATCAAATACACCGCCATCGCTTCTTCTCTCTACCACGAACGGAGTGAATTGGTGGAGCACTCCGTGGCCGAGGCACGCGAAGCCAAGAGCATAGGCTGGAATACGCTGGTAGAAGAGCATCGAAGGGCCTGGCAGGAAATCTGGGACGAAACGGATGTCGTCATCGAAGGGGACCCGGAAGCACAGCAAGGTATCCGGTACAACATATTCCAGCTGTATCAGACTTACCGGGGAGATGACCCGCGCCTGAACATCGGCCCCAAAGGATTCACCGGAGAAAAATATGGCGGCAATACTTATTGGAACACGGAACTGTGTTGTGTACCGTTTTTTCTGCTCTCCACTCCCAAAGAGATTGCAAAAAACTTGCTGGCATACCGACACAACCAACTTCCCAAGGCCATAGAAAACGCCCGAAAACTGGGTTTCAAGGATGGTGCAGCGTTGTTTCCGCAGGTAACCAACAATGGAGAGGAATGCCACAGCGAATGGGAAATAACCTTCGAGGAAATCCACCGTAACAATATCATTGTCTATGCCATCGTTCAGCATGCAGCGCTGACGGGCAATATGGACTATATCGCTAAATATGGCCTGGAAGTAATGATTGCCGTCAGCCGTTTCTGGAGCCAACGGGTATCCTTCTCCCAACCCAAACAGAAATATGTCATACTGGGGGTTACCGGCCCGGATGAATACGAAAACAATGTGGACAACAACTGGTACACTAACTATTCCTGTATACAGTGCCTCAAGATGACCCTCCGTTTTCTGGAAATGGTGGCACAGCAATATCCGGATGAATATGCCCACATACGCCGCATCACCAATCTCGACCAAGTGAAGGAAAGTGCCCGGTGGAGAGACATCATCGAACACATGTATCTGCCGGAAGACAAGGAACGGGGTATTTTTATCCAAAATGACGGCTATATGGATAAAGTACTGGAAAGTACAGATAACATTCCTGTCGAAGAACGCCCCATCAACCAACATTGGTCATGGGACCGCATTCTGCGCTCTTGCTACATCAAGCAGAGTGACGTGTTGCTCGGACTTTACCTCTATTATTTCTATTTTGACACGGAAACCGTCCGCCGCAATTTCGAGTTCTATGAGCCGATGACCGTACACGAATCCTCCCTTTCTCCCCACATCCATTCCATCCTGGCTGCACGCATCGGCAAAGTGGAAAAAGCTTACCAGCTTTTCCTGCATGCCACACGGCTTGACCTGGACGACTACAACAACGAAGCAGACCAAGGTCTGCACATAACCAGTATGCCCGGCAGCTGGCTGGCCATTGTACGCGGATTTGCAGGTATGCAGGTGCTGAAGGAGACGTTGTGTTTCTCCCCTGTCATACCGCAAAAATGGGACAGCTATTCATTCAAGGTGAATTATCTGAAAAACACACTTCACATACGGGTAGGAAAAGAAATCGAAATCTCGCTTACAGCAGGCAGCAAAGTGGACATACAAGTCTACGGACACCCATATACGCTGGAACGGGGGACGGAATTGAAAATTAATATGCCAATGTGCCAATGACCTGCGGCGTGATAGCGCAGCATAAACATTGCGCAGCCAATTAGCACATTGGCACATTAAATCATCATTTATCCTATAACCGGGAGAACATTTGGTTGTTTTCCCGGTTTTATGTTTTTATATATACCTGAACGAATAACTATATACTTGTTTACCAATGAAAAAAATGTTTCTTTTCGCCCTGGTCATGGCGTTGCTCATCACGTCGTGCGGGCAAAAACAAAAGGGTAGCAATACCCTTATCCGACCGGTGAAGACTGCGCAAGTCAGTTCACAGTCGGTTATCCGCAAAGACTTCTCCGGAATAGTGGAAGCCGTGGAATATGTGAGACTTGCCTTCCGCGTCAGCGGACAAATCATCAACCTCCCGGTTGTAGAGGGACAGCGGGTAAAAAAGGGGCAACTGATTGCCGCCATCGACCCACGCGACATCTCCCTGCAATATGCAGCCGACAAGGCTGCCTACGAAACAGCTGCCGCACAAGTGGAACGTAACAAACGGCTGCTTGGCCGCCAGGCTATCTCCGTGCAGGAATACGAAATCAGCGTAGCCAACTATCAGAAAGCAAAATCCACTTACGAGTTGTCCGGCAACAATATGCGGGATACGCGGCTGACAGCCCCTTTCGAGGGTTCCATCGAAAAACGGCTGGTAGAGAACTATCAGCGTGTCAATGCAGGAGAAGGGGTTGTACAGCTGGTAAATACACAGAAGCTACGAATCAAGTTCACCGTACCGGATGATTATCTCTATCTGCTCCGTGCCAAGGACGTAAAGTTCAAGGTGGTGTTCGACAGCTACCCCACAGAGGCTTTCGATGCCAGACTGGAAGAGTATCTTGACATCTCCACAGCAGGGACGGGTATTCCGGTGACAATAACAATTGACGACCCGCACTTTGACCGTACACGTTATGACGTAAAACCGGGATTCACATGCAAAATAAAGCTGGCATCGGATGTCGCTCCCTTTCTGGAAGAAAAGCTGATGAATGTACCGTTAAGCGCCGTATTTGGCGACAGTGAAAACCGGAAAACGTATGTATGGGTGGTGGAAGGTAATAAAGTCAGTCGCCGCGAAGTGACCGTTTATTCTCCAACGGGAGAGGCAAACCTGCTTATTTCTAAAGGGTTGGAACCGGGAGAAACCGTTGTGACGGCCGGAGTATACCAGCTGACAGAAGGAGAAGCAATAAAGGTACTAATGTGATTAATCACATTGGCACATTACATTCCCCATTTATCTAAAAAATATTCATTATGAATCTAGCCCAATATTCATTAGACAACACGAAGATAGTCTACTTCTTTCTGGCTGTGCTGCTTATCGGCGGTATACTGTCATTCGGCAGGTTGGGAAAGAAGGAAGACGCACCTTTCGTCATCAAGTCGGCAGTCATCATGACACGCTACCCGGGAGCGGAGCCGGCAGAAGTGGAACGGCTCGTCACCGAACCCATCTCCCGAGAAATACAGTCGATGAGCGGCGTCTACAAGATAAAGTCAGAGTCCATGTACGGACTCTCCAAGATAACCTTCGAACTGCAACCGTCACTCTCTGCCGCATCCATTCCGCAGAAGTGGGACGAACTGCGGCGTAAAGTGCTCAACATACAGCCCCAACTGCCCGCAGGCTCTTCTGTACCGACCGTCTCGGATGATTTTGGAGACGTTTTCGGCATCTATTACGGCCTGGTGGGTGACGACGGTTTCTCTTATGAAGAAATGAGAAACTGGGCGGAACGAATCAAGACACAAGTCATCACGGCAGACGGTGTGATGAAGGTAGCCCTTTTCGGTACACAGACAGAGGTCATCCATATATTCATCTCCGTAAACAAGCTGGCAGGAATGGGTATCGACCCCAAGCAGCTGGCCAGCCTGCTACAATCGCAGAACCAGATTATCAATACGGGTGAAATCAGCGCCGGAGAACAACAGTTACGCATTGTGGCCAACGGTACCTACACGACTGTCGATGATATCCGCAACCAGGTTATCACTACCTCCGGCGGACAAGTCAAGCTGGGTGACATCGCCATCATTGAAAAGGGATACATGGAACCTCCCGGCAATATCATGCACGTCAACGGAAAGCGCGCCATCGGTATCGGCATCTCCACCGACCCGACAAAGGATGTGGTAAAAACCGGTGAACTGGTAGACCGGAGGCTTGCCGAACTCATGCCCCTCATCCCCGTGGGGCTGGAACTGGAAAGTCTGTATCCCGAAAACGTGATTGCCCAAGAAGCCAACAACGGGTTCATCATCAATCTGATAGAATCCATCTTGATTGTGATTGTAATCATCATGCTGGTGATGGGCATGCGTGCAGGAGTACTGATTGGCTCTTCCCTTATATTCTCTATCGGAGGCACACTGCTCATTATGTCGTTTCTTGGCGTAGGTCTGAACCGGACCTCCCTCGCCGGATTCATCATAGCCATGGGAATACTGGTGGACAATGCCATCGTGGTGACAGATAATGCCCAAATTGCCATTGCCCGCGGCATCGACCGCCGAAAAGCGCTGATAGACGGTGCCACCGGTCCCCAATGGGGATTGCTGGGAGCAACGTTCATTGCCATCTGTTCGTTTCTGCCACTGTATCTGGCTCCCTCTTCCGTAGCCGAAATCGTGAAACCGCTATTCGTAGTGTTGGCCATTTCCCTGGGATTAAGTTGGGTGCTGGCGTTGACACAAACCACTACATTCGGCAACTTCATACTGAAAGCAAAGGCTAAAGATGGTAGCAAGGACCCATACGACAAGCCTTTCTACCATAAATTCGCCTCCATCCTCAGCACACTGATACGCAAGAAGGCGTTGACCCTTGGAAGCATTACAGCACTGTTCATCCTCTCCCTCATCGTCATGGGGCTGATGCCCCAGAACTTCTTCCCTTCTCTGGACAAGCCCTACTTTCGGGCAGATGTATTCTATCCGGACGGGTACAGCATCCGCGAAGTAGAAACCGAAATGAAAAAGGTGGAAGCGCATCTGATGCAGCAGCCGGAAGTGAAACGGGTATCCGTCACATTCGGCAGCACACCGTTGCGTTACTATCTGGCCTCCACTTCCGTCGGTCCCAAACCTAACTTCGCCAATATCCTGGTGGAAGTAACGGACAGCAAATATACCAAGAAGCAGGAAGAGAACCTTGATGCCTACATGAAGGCCAACTATCCCAATGCCATCACCCGTACCATGTTGTTCAAACTCTCTCCTGCTGTAGATGCCGCCATTGAAATCGGGTTCATCGGCAATAACACGGATACGCTGGTCATGTTGACCAACAAGGCTCTGGACATCATGCACCGTGACGGCGAACTTATCAACGTGCGCAACTCCTGGGGCAATAAGATACCGGTATGGCATCCCGTTTACAGTCAGGAGCGTGCACAACCGTTGGGTATCTCCCGTCAAAGCATGGCACAGAGTATCCAGATCGGTACGAACGGCATGGCACTTGGAGAATACAGGGAAGGAGACCAAGTACTTCCCGTTCTGTTGAAGGATAAAACTATCGACTCTTTCCGCATCAACGACTTGCGTACACTCCCCGTATTCGGCACTGCACGCGAAACAACCACTCTGGAACAAGTCGTCAGCCGGTTCGACTTCCAGTACAAGTTCTCCAATGTGAAAGACTACAACCGGCAGATGGTGATGATGGCGCAGGCCGACCCACGCCGCGGTGTGAATGCCATTGCCGCCTTCAACCGTATATGGAAGCAAGTGCAAGAAGAGATTGATGTGCCCGAAGGTTACACCATGAAATACTTCGGAGAGCAGGAAAGCCAGGCAGAAAGCAATGCCGCACTGGCAGCTAACCTGCCGCTGACATTCTTCCTTATGTTCGTCACCTTGCTGTTTCTGTTCCGCAGCTACCGGAAGCCGATTGTTATCCTGCTGATGCTGCCGCTTATCTTTATAGGTATTGTACTGGGACTGGTGGTATTGGGGAAATCATTCGACTTCTTCTCCATCCTCGGCTTGCTGGGGCTGATTGGAATGAATATCAAGAATGCCATCGTGCTGGTGGACCAGATTGATACGGAAACCGCTGCCGGAAAAGCACCGCGTGAAGCCGTTATCAGTGCAACGACCACCCGTATTGTCCCGGTGGCCATGGCATCGGGTACCACTATCCTGGGAATGTTGCCGTTATTGTTCGACGCCATGTTCGGCGGCATGGCGGCAACCATCATGGGTGGTTTGCTGGTAGCCTCGGCATTGACACTATTCGTGCTGCCGGTGGCTTATTGCGCCATTCATAAAATCAAGTGAGAGAACATTCAACAATTTACAGTTTACCAATTGAATGATGAAAACAAATATACTTATTCTATCATTACTGTGCTCAGGACTGAATGCCGGGGCACAACAAGCATATCTGAGCCGCGAAGAATACCGCGACAAGGTAGAAGCATACAGCCAGATTCTGAAACAACAGCATCTGAAAACATTCGCCAGTACCGAGGCACACAAGATTGCCTCCACCGGTTTCCTGCCCCAGATTGACATCACCGCCGAGGGTACCGCCAATCTCAATCATCTGGACCAATGGAACAGTCCGAAAGGAGACTACCGCCCTTATACCTATCAGGCACTTGCCACCTTGACGCAGCCGCTTTATACCGGAGGTTCCCTAATAGCCCAAAAGAAAGTGGCGCAAGCCGAAGAGGCACTGGACCAACTTACCACAGAGCTGACCCTCGACCAGATACACTATCAAAGTGACGCCGTCTATTGGAATGCCTCTGCCGCCCGTGCCGGTCTGAAAGCCGCGGCTACCTTTCAGGATATTGTACAACAGCAGTACGACATCATCCAAGACCGCTTTGATGACGGTGCCATCAGCCGCACAGACTTGCTGATGATTTCCACCCGACGTAAGGAAGCCGAATTGCAGTACATCAAGGCACGCCAAAACCATACCCTTGCCCTGCAAAAACTGAATATCCTTATGGGCTCGGAACCGGACGCTCCCATAGACAGCATAGCCGAAATAGATATACCGACTGCCTCCATCATACCTCTGGGCCTAGATGATGTGCTGCTTCGCCGAGCAGAATATGCCAGTACCTCCGTGAACATCGCCCGCAGTGAAGCGCAACGGCATGCCGCCCTCAGCCGCTACAACCCACAAGTCAACATGTTCCTCGCTACCGGTTGGGATACGGGAATCACCTATATGGGGCAGGATGTACCTCATACTCCCGTCGTAGGAGTCAATGTCAGCATCCCCATCTTCCGTTGGGGAGCCCGCTTCAAGACAAACCGCCAACAGAAAGCCTATATCGGCATACAGAAGCTGCAACAAAGCTATGTAACGGACAATATTCTGGAAGAACTCTCCGCAGCCACCACAAAACTGACGGAAACTGAACAGCAAGTCAAGACGGCCCGGGAGAATATGATACTCGCCGAAGAGAATCTGGGCCTTGTCACCTTCTCTTATAATGAAGGAAAAGCCAGCATGGCAGATGTGTTGTCCGCACAACTCTCGTGGACGCAGGCACACACCAGCCTGATTGATGCGTATCTGGCAGAGAAGATGGCGGTGGCTGAATATGGGAAGGTGGTTAGTGAATGAAAATAAACAAAGAACGACACCCCACTATTCTTCTGGGATGTCGTTCATACCCTAACAATCTAAAAACCTCAAAAAAAGAACCCTAAACACATTTACTCCCTGGAAAAAGAATAAGGATAATCTTCCGGCTGCGTACCTCTCTTCATATTAGGCTGGCTACCCATATCAAACCTCAAGGTACCGCCATTCAGCAAATCGCCATGCGTCAGATAAT
>ENA-OYDC01000237-OYDC01000237.1-human-gut-metagenome-genome-assembly--contig:-NODE-237-length-16074-cov-9.675510_pt1 | contig 16074 bp, 20 predicted proteins | sample MGYA00243685_ERZ652898 | MGnify/ENA primary metagenome ERZ652898 (study PRJEB26926, sample SAMN06164546) | human gut metagenome | biome: ENVO:00009003; feature: ENVO:2100002; material: ENVO:00002003...
CTTTCTCTAACTCTATCTCTATCTCTGGTGGACGAATGTCGGACAAATGTCCGCCGTTTGTCCGGGGCGCGGAAAGAGCCTTGTTTTGGAGCCTCGCCGCACGCTTTCGCTCGGCCTCGGTAGAGGACTGGCCGATTAAAAGTTCGATGTTGCTCATGTAGAATGTGCCGCTGTCCAGCACTTCCACAAGACCCAGCTTCAAAAAGATCTGCAAGGCTCTCTCCACAGTGCCGATCTGCTGGCGGGTAATGGTGGCGATCATCTGCGCCGTGTAAGGAATGTCCTCGTCAAGCTGGAGCCGTCCACCATGTTTCAGCGATTTCAGATACAGCTTGAGCAGAATGTTGGAATACAGCACACCATCCTGCATACTTTCCAGCAGCACGATGGAATCATCGTCAAAATAGTTTTCTTTGAGTTTCAGGTAATAATATTTTCGGTTGTCTGACATAGGGTTCCTCCTTGGGGTTTCTCTTGGGATTCTGTACGCATTTTAAGGCCGTTTTAGGGGTCAGAGGATAAATCTATCAGCCTGCCTTTGACACCCTCGAAAAAAGCCTTGATTTACAAGGGTTTTTCAGCCCCTAAAGCGTGACATTTCTCCCGTTGTTTCCGCTTGCGCTTTGCGGCGTTGATCCGCTTCATGCGTGCGGCACATTCCGGGCAGTATTTGGCCCGGTTGGAACCGGGGGTAAACAGCGCCCCACATACGGCGCATTTCTTCGCATTCAGCCGGTGGAACAGCGCCGTTTCCAGTTCCTTATCCTGCGGCAATACCGCCGCCCGAAACCACCTGCACAACAGGGAGTAGGAAATAGACTGGACACAGACACATTCCTCCCCATCGTCCAGGGCGATACAGTTTCCGTCGATGTAGTTACAGCACTCATGCACCAGCCTCCGCACTCTGCGGTACTGGCGGTAATCCATGACGGGGATAGGTTCAGACTTATTGTTCTTCATAAATGATTTCTTTCATAAAGTTGGTAACCTCCTTAAATGAATTTATTGTTAAATATTCGTGCAAAGTATTGTTTTCTTCGTGCAAATGGCATATACTATAATTGCCAGCAGAAAGGGGTTGATCGTATGGCTGGAAATACCACAAACATCAGTATCCGCATGGACGCAGATTTGAAAGCGCAGGCGGACGCACTGTTTACTGAACTTGGCATGAACCTGACTACGGCGTTTAACATCTTTGTGCGCCAGTCGCTTCGTGAAGGCGGCATTCCCTTTGAAGTAAGGCTGGAACAGCCGAACAAAGAAACGGTTGCTGCCATGCTGGAAGCGGAAAGGATTGCAAAAGACCCGTCTGTAAAGGGCTACAATGACCTTGACGAGTTGTTTGCTGACCTGAAAAGATGAAAGAAACCAAATATACCGTCAAGTACACGACCAGTTTCAAAAAAGACTACAAACGAGCCATCAAGCGTGGCTTGAAGATCGAGCTGCTGGAGCAGGTCGTAGCGTTGCTGGCGATGGGCGAACCGCTGCCGGATAAGAACCGTGACCATGACCTGTCCGGCGATTGGGCAGGCCATCGGGAATGTCATATTCTCCCGGACTGGCTGCTTGTCTACCGCATAGAAGATGATGTTCTGGTGCTGACGCTGGCCCGCACCGGCACACACAGCGACTTGTTCGGCAAATAAACCGACTGCCGCCGTATGGGGAAACCTGTACGGCGGTTTTTCTGTGTGCAAAAGGGTGTCGTGAAACGCGACGCACCTAAAAGGAGTACGCCAAAACGCGGTAGCCCTTACCGCTCCGGTTCCCGGTCGTGAGGTTTGTCCCGTTCCTGTCGGGACAACTGCTCGGCGGTTTTGCGGAGCCGTTCCACTGCTTTCAAATCCTCCCGCATTGATTTCATGGCAAGCGTATCCGTCTGCTTTCCGGCGGTCAGCTGGTCGATTTCCCGCTGCCATGCCTTCGGGGTGATTGCCTCGCCGTTGTCTTTCAGTTCTTTCAGATACCGGGCCGCTGCGTCATAGAGGATCAGTTCCCGGCTGTGGCGCTGTTCAAACTGTTCCCGTTTTTCCGGCTTTACTTTGGCAAGCTGCTTGTGGATGGACTTGTACTGGTTGTACTGTTCCCACATCTCCCCGCGCTCGGTAAGGGTAGTGATCCGGCGCTCGGCCTTGACGATCTTTCCGCGCAGGTCATAGTAACGGCTGTTCATATCAGCGATTTTTTCATGAAGCTGCTGCATAGACTGGATGCCGTTTGCCTGCAAAAAGCTGAATAGTGCAGCGCTTTCTTGCAAAGCCCGGATTTTGCCGGTGCGGGTGCGGGGAGCGTCCAACTGCTGCTGGGCCTCCCACAAGGCGGTCAAGCTGCTTTGCTGTGTTTGTGGTTTTTCCGTTTCGGCTTTCGACCAGCGATAAAGACGGGTAATGCGGGCTTTGATTTCTTTCAGCAGCTTGTTGTCGGCGGCGATCTGCCGGTTTACTTCGCCCTTGTCGGTGCGGATGCCGCGCTTTTCCATTTGGCTGGCGGCTGGCCCCAGATGGACAGAGGGGATTTTATCAATGCCCTGCCGCTTGTAGCTGCGGTGGTCAATGCGCTCCGGTCTACCGGCAGATTCCAGCGCCCGGTTGGTGTAGGCTGCCCACGCTGCCCTCCAAATCTCCACATTCCCTTTGTCGTTCCAGTCGGTGGTGTCCTCCCGGTGGTTCTTCCAGCCGCCTTTCCCGTCCGGGATACGTTGGCCGTTCTCGTCCAGATCGTATGCCTTGCGGCACTTTGCGCCCCACTGTCCATTTTCTTTCAGAGGCCGGAGCGTCAGCATGATATGGACATGAGGGTTGCCGGTTCCCTTGTCATGGATAGCAAAGTCGGCGCACATTCCTTTGTCTACAAAGTTGTCCTTCACATAGGCACGCACAAGGGCAAGCTGCTCTTCGCCGGACAGTTCACGGGGCAGGGCTGCTTCAATCTCGCGGGCAAGCTGGCTGTCCCTTGCTTTCTCGATTTGCTCCACGCTGTTCCAGAGGATAGATCGGTCTGCAAATTCCGGCGGCGCGTGGGCAGGCAGCATGATCTCCGCATGGACAATGCCGCCTTTCCGGGTGTAGTCGTGGGTCATTCCGTCCCATTCATTTGTCAGCTTGGTTCCGCTGCGGTAAGCAGCTGCGGCAACGGCAGAACGGCCTGCGCTGCGCTTGATGATACTGACGGGGATATGACAGAAATCTATGGGGAACACCTCCTTTCAGTGAGGGGATAACAGGCTCTGTGGAGCCGGACAAACGCAAAGTGGGTGTCTGGCTGCGCAGAGCGCACAAGGGGTTTGGGGAGCGTAGCTTCCCATCGTGGACGAAGTACGCAACGCCCCCGGCAGGGCGCACAGCACCGGCAACGGTGTATAAGTGCGCCCTTGTAAACAAGGGACTTATGGCGTGTCCCCGGATTTTGGCAGGTTTGCAGTCAATTCCGCAGCCCCCGGAAGATGGGACAGGGCAATCAGAAATGTTTTGACCTCCGCGCCGGAAAGGTCGGGAGCCAACGGGAAAATCCCCTCCAAAACGGCTCCACGCTCAATCAGGCGGCGGGTGCGAACCCTGCGTTCTTCGTTCCGCTGCTTGTTCTCCAAAATCTTCTTTCGGTTTTCAAGCTGCCGAATCTCCTTCAGGACTTTCTCCCGTTCTTCTTTTTGGGGGTGGGCTGTAATTTTTTCGTTCATGTCAGGCACCTCTTTTCTTTGGAAATACTCATAGATTGACCGTCCATTTCTGTCGAGCAAAGTACCGGCGCAGCCTCCGCAGTGCGGCATGGATGGATTTTCCCGCCTGTGATGGCGTGATACCCTCCATTGCGGCAATATCTTTCACTTTCATACCCAGCATATAGCGGGCATGGACACGGCGAGCCTGCATAGGCGGCAGGGAAGAAATGGCTTCGTACAATCGCCGTATCAGTTCTTCGTATTCGGCTAATTCTTCTTTTTCTATCAGGTAGTCCTCCGGCGATGGCTGCGCCCAGCCGATGGCGGCATTTTCGATTCCATCGTTACAATCGAGGGAATAAAACGCCTTATACCGGAACATCTTGCGATCTCTGGCGGCCTCGGCTCTCTTGTCCAGAAGAAACGCTTCGACGATCTCATCGGACACCTCCACAAAAATGTCCTCTTTGCAAAATGGATAATATTGTTTGAGATTTATGGTCTGCATAGGCACGCCCTCACTCTGTTTGAAAAAGGTCATCATAGCAGCGGCGCATATTCCGCAGCCCCCGGTGGATGGCAACGCTGACCTTACTGCTATGGATACCCTCTCTCCGGGCGATTTCCGGCTGCTTGATACCGGCAATGTAGTAGGCGTGAACACGGCGGGCCTGTGTCGGAGTGGCATGAGCCAGAGCCGCAGGCAGAGCTGCAATCAGGTGCAGGCGGGTGGTCATTTCTTCTCGTTCCAGCAAAATATCTTCCGACGATCTGCTGTGTTCCAGTGCGTAATTTTCCAGCCAGCTGTATGCGTCCAGAGAGTAGTAGGCGCGGTGGTAGACTTTCCGACGCTCATAGTTCTCCATCTCCCGCTGGGCCTGATACATCGCTGCCCATACCTCGTCCGTAACATCCACAAACTCGTCATGCCGGTAGTGGGGATACATCCACCGCAGATTGATTGTTTTCATAGGCTTACCTCCTGAAAATTGGAGAGGCGGGCAGCTCGTCCGCTGTCCGCCCCTCGCTGAGATAAGGGAAATGATCCCTTTCACTTGGTAGCCAGAAAACAGGTCATTTGTTAAGCCTGTTCCCAAAGAAATTTATAAATTTTTTTCTGACCGCCTCCACACTTTGATACACAGCCACTTTGGAGCAGCCGCACAGCACACCGATCTCTGCAAGGCTCAGCCCGTCAAGCGCATAGAGCAGGAACCGGCGGCGCTGGGCCTCGGTACAGGTGTCCAGAACAGCCATCAGCTCATGCAGTGTTTCCTTGCGGCAAAGGTATTCTTCCGGCGTTTCGCCGTAGGCTCCTACACCCTCGGTGGTAATGATGTACTCGTCAAACTCCCGGCCATCCCAATGCCGCCGCTGTTCATGGAACAGGTTCTCCGTTTTGTGATCGGCCCGGTCAAGAAATTCATAGACTTCCAGCGTGACCTCCACGGCCACAGCTTGTCCGTTATAATTGATGGTAACTTCCATCTGCCTTTCCTCCATTCAGATTTTTTCGGGAAAATCTGAATGGGGCGGCGGAGAACGGCACCGGGGATAAAGTTCGGGCCATGCTGACCCGATGTTCCGGCTCCATAGAGACAAAAAAGCGCCCGGACGGCATAAAGCCATACGAGCGTAATAGAGTATATTTTGCTGTTTAGTTACATGGTATAGTGCATACTTCTGACCGCATTGCTCCGCTGCTGGGAACAGGCTTTTTTTAGCTGGTGCAGGTCATGGGGACTGTGAAAAAAGGCAAAAATAGACACGGCGGCAATCCTCCTATGTGCCGCCGTGGATTTACACGGTGTTAGGTCGTCGTTGGTTTAGCGTAGACGAAAAGAAACGGCGGCTCTGATTTCTCAAAACCGCCGCCAGGGTATCTAGAGTAAGCGCACAAAATCAACCTGCCCAGCTACGGTTTTTTTCTTTCCCCATTAGGCGGGGCAGGTTTAAAAGAATATGAAAAGCCGATAACAGCAGTCATGTTAGCCTGCGTGTTATCGGCTCTGCGTCTATGCGTCTGGCTCTCTAATAACGGATATATTCAGTTGCTTTACATGAATGAGCGTTTCCTGTTTACATTTTGGACAGAACAAGGGGAAATTCCTTAATTCCGTGTCAATTCGTATTTTTATTCGGGTTTTATTATGGCATATAGGACAACTAACCCAACTTGTCTCTTTCATCAAAATTACCCCGTAACTTGATGTTTCTTTGATATATTTTTTGTTAGTCTATAAAATACGAATATCAATCCAACATTAAGGATGATCATAAAGACCGGCTGGCTCATACCGAAATATGTTTTCATATCAGAAAATATACCGTTTGTATGAAGCATAAAAATCGGGCAAATTTCCTGCATTTTTTGTAAAACAGGAAGGCTATCATTAAAATCAAACACAACTGGCAAGAAGCAGATGACGCAAGAAGTAATAAGCGCTGTAACAGGAGAACTCATTTGAGCACTTAAAAACAATGTAATAGTTGTCAAGGCTACAATCCCAAAAATATTCAATATTACAGAGATAAAGAACATTTGCAAAAAGGTCAAATTATATATTGAAGAAGCATAATGTAATGAAGATTGAATGCTTACATTCCACCCCTGTAACCCATAGGTACAGCCATACAGAACTAAATTTAGCAGTAAATACAAGAGGTATGTGCCAATTACAACTTCCAAGGCCGCTATAATTTTTGAAGTTGTGAGTTTGGTTCGGCCATACCGAGCCGAATAAATAATGCTATCTGTATGAAGTGCATACTCTTCTGAGAAAACAGGAGATAGAGTGATTACAACAATTAAACATATCATTATGGACAAGATGCTCCCCATTCCAGATAATAGCTTATCCCAGCCATCGCAATATCCTAAAGTCACAGTTGGACTATTTGGATATGCTGTTTCGAGTGACTTAAAACTACCATCAGAATTTGTCAAATATTCCAGAATCGCCGCTTGGTCACGATAAACATGAACAGCAGAAAAAGCAGAATTTTCATCTTGTCCAACAGTTGCTTGTTTTGCTTGGTCGATTTTTTCTTGCATAGTAAGTAATGTATTTTGAGAGAGTTTTCCTTCAAATATTTCTGCTACTTCCTTCCGTTGTTCAATGGCTGTAAAACCGCTTGCTAATGCCATTTTTTCAAGGTCATAATCATAGAAAACATTTTGATAATTAAATTGAAAAAAGAAAAAATAGGCAACGATAAGAACCACACCAGCTAAAAACAACATTCGTGTTTGCTTTCTCGAACATATTTTATTTCGTTCTGCTTTTATCATTTCATTCATGCTCGGATACCTCCGCAAAATAGTATAAATACAAATCTTCCAATGTTGGATCAACATTCCAAGCGGTTCTGCATGGTGCTTCTTGAGAAATAATCCTCAGCCGTTCTGCACCATTATTATGTTTCAGATTTGCTGTTACATAGTTCAATTCTAATTCTTCGGCCTCTTTTCGAGATACATCACATTCCCAAACACATTTTTCAATCGGCTTCAAAAGTTTTTCTGGAGAACCATGTTGAATTAACTCGCCATTTTTCATAATCAGAATCTCATTTGCGATATATTCAACATCAGAAACAATGTGAGTGGACAAAATTACAATTCTATTTTCTGCCAAAGAACTAATCAGATTCCTAAACCGCACCCGCTCTTTCGGGTCAAGTCCAGCTGTAGGTTCATCCAAAATCAAAATACGGGGATCGTTTAGTAATGCTTGAGCAATTCCCAAGCGTTGTTTCATACCGCCGGAAAAAGTTTTGATTTTTTCGTTTTTCTGTGTGAGCAGATCAACAACCTGCAACAGCTCCATTGTGCGATTATGGGCTTTTTTAGGTGGCAGCCCCTTTATTGCAGAGATATACATCAAAAATTTATACGCTGTAAAGTTAGGATAATAGCCAAAATTTTGTGGCAGGTAGCCTAAGATATTACGATATTTCTCGCCCAAATCATGAATGTTTTTCCCGTTAAAAAAAATGGCTCCTTTCGTTTCAGTTTGGACATCGCAAATCATTCGTATCAAAGTTGTCTTGCCCGCACCATTTGCCCCGAGTAGACCATAAACACCATTTGTTAATTTTACGCTGAAATGATTTACAGCTTTTTTTCTTCCATATTCTTTTGAAAGATCATTTATTGTAAGTTCCATATCAATTCTCCAATCATTTTTTCTTTTTTCAAGTACAGTTGAAGTGTTTTCCCTAATAGGATAATAGATAACACATAAAATCCAATCCATCCCCAGAACATAGACGCTTCAAATATAAATCGCTGATGGAGTACAAGAGAAAATGTTCCAGAAAGAAAAATCATACAAGCGATTAAATGATACAAGCTATCGTTTGTCCTGCTTTTCGCACATATAAAAAGATAACAAGTGCAAGAAATATTAAATGGAATCAAACCATACAACACCATTTCAATCATTGATTTCTGGTAAATATATGCCATTGAAATTAAAATGACTGTTATTAGGAAAAGGTTGATTACTCCAATAATCAGCATACGACCTGCTACAATTTTTACCAGCGTTGTTCTACTAGACTGTTCAATTTCCCACATACCATAGATGTTGCTTTTAGATATTTCTATTGCACCTAATAACGCAAGGAATGGAACCATAACTGCAAGGATTGTCAATGGATAATAAAATGGAACCCTCCATTGGCCCAGGATACATGCTAATAATACTGCACATATAGTGAGTATTATTTGAACAATCCAGAAAGAAAGCGGCAGAAATTGAAGTTGGTTCAATATAATATCTCGCATTGAATTTTTATTGAATTCAGAACTATTCATGTAACTTTTTCCAGCTACGATTACTGCTTTAATTTTAGGTTCAGATGGAGCAGGCGTTTCACAACTCTGCAACCATTCTAATACACCATTTTGTTTTTGGGTCATACATTATCGCCTCCTCTAAAATCAGCCAAATATCGTTCCAGTTTTTTAATCCCCTGTTGGAGCCTAGATTTTACAGTAGAAACACTAGCTTTTGTAATGGTTGCAATCTCTCGGATTTTCAAATCATAATAAAATCGTAAAATGATGACCTCTTTTTGATAGTCCGGTAATGTGTTGATTGCATATTGAATTTGCGCTTTAAGTTCGTTAAGCTCAATTTTTTCAAAGGCATTATCAGTATCTTCTATATCTTCAAGAGTTTCTAAATCCATATACAGGGGTTTTGCTTTCTTAGTATAATTGTTACAGGTATTAACAGCAATCGTTAGCAGGTAGTTTTGAAATTTCCCGATCTTTCGTACTGATTGAATATTCTCCAACAATTTCAAGAAAACATCTTGTGTAATATCTGCGGCGGTATCTGGATTGCCGTTCAATCGCCGACAACAAAATAGATAAATTGACTGATAATATTTTCGGACAATTATCTCAAATGCATCTGTGTCACCCGACTGGATTTTTTTAATTAGTATGAAATCTTCGATACCGTGTCACCGCCTTCCATGTGTAAAACGCCTTACACTTAATATACAACTGAGTAACCCAAAAGGATTTAACTTTAGAAATTTTTCTTTTACTTTTTTCATTTCCCTTCTATTGTAATTCCTGTTCTTGAAAAATATAAGATGTAATATATGAATTATAAACTTCAACCAACCTGCATATAGCAACATTCCACGGGCAAAGTATGAATTATACAATGTAACTGGGTGATGTTATATGGCGAAAGTTGAAGATTGTCCCGGTTTTGAAACCTTCGGCGCAGATGTCAAAGCTGCACGAGAGGCAAAGCGTCTGGCACGAAAAACATTGGCAGAAATGGTTGGGATTGAATGGCGGTATCTTGCCAACATTGAGAATCAAGGTGCGATTCCGAGCCTGCCTGTGATGATCCAGTTGATTAAGGTCTGCGGACTTCCCGTGGAACGGTATTTTAACCCGGAGATTATGCGAGAAGAAAGCGAACAGCGGCAACGGGTCAGCCACAAGCTGAAGCTTTGCCCTGAAGAATACCTGCCGATTATCGAAGGTGCCATAGACGGGGCGCTCAAAATGGAACAGACTGCGAAGCAGAAGGAGGACGCATAATCGCGGCCTCCTTCTGGCATTTCTATATCAAGGTTCCCGGCACTTTTCCAAAAGTTCCCGACACCTCTGCTGGATTTCTCCGGTTTCTGTCACAGTCAGGTCACGGTCATTTCCAGTAATCTTATCTTCCAGAAAGTTGGCGTATGTACCCAACAAAGCGTTCCGTAAATCCTCCGGGGTTTTCTGTATTTCAGCGCTGTACCAGTCATTCCGGTGGGGTTCCCATGCCATCAATGTATAACCATGACTGGTCTGAACCACCTCATACAGAGGGTCATCCTCCAGATATGCCTGAAACACTTTCAAAACCTTTTCAAAGGTCAGCATTTCCCGCACCTCCCATTCAGCTGCAAATCAGTTCCCTGATTAAAATTTCCTCAATCTGTGCCGTTAATGTGTTCATCAGCCCCACCCAACGCATAGGATCACAGGCTTTCAGTTCTTCCGTGACACCCGCAGTCTCCATCATGTGAGGCAACATGGTGTCCACACGCTCCTGCGCTGTCCGGTCAATCTCTATCAGGTGCGGATACAGCTTCTCGCTCATCAGCAGTTGGTTGTAGAGAATGGGGCGATGTTCCTTTAGGTAGGATTTTCGCATTCTGCCGTACTTGCCGATAGAAGTTTCCGGCTGTTCAGAAAGTTTTAGGTTGGGTATATCATAATCTCCACAACGAATGTAAGTCAACTTACTCATATTCATTCTCCTTTGCTTCGTGATGATTAGACTGCTGCGCTGGCTGCTATGCTGCCTTTGCGCGGTTCTTCTTTTGGTAGCTGCCCGATAGTAGAAAAAACACCTTTTTTCATATCCTCAGCCCGGATCATGGCTTTCTTAGCGTCCATTTCCGCTTTTTTCTTCGCCTTGATTTTGTCCTCATACCGTTTCTGTGCGCCGCTGGCTTTCCGCTTCAAATAATTCTGATGAAGCCTGTCCTTGCGTTCTTCTTTTTTCCGCAGTTCTTCCTGTTCCTCCGGGGTTAAAGGAACCGGCTGTAAGGATGGTGGGATATAGCGTCCTAAAAAATTGAAGTAGATTTCAATTTCCTGCGTGGTGTCCTGACTGCCTTTTCGGGCGCGTTCGTGGACAAGGATTTTCTCTACAAACTCGTTGAGCATGGTGTTTGTCAGAGTGTCAAAATTCTCGTACTTATCAATTAGGGCTATAAATTTCTCTGCGGATTTCTGGCTCTGCTCATAGCCGGTAACAGCCTTTTCCAGCTCCGCAATTTCAATCTCAAGTGCGTCCTGCTCTTTGGCATACTGTGCATCAAGCGCCCTATATCGTGCATCCGGCAGCTTGCCGAGGGCATTGTCCTCATAGATTTTGCAAATCAGTTTTTCCAGTTCTCCGGCTCTCTTTTGGGCAGCAGCCAAACGCCTGCGCTTTTTCGATATATCGGCACTCTGTTGAGCAACCTGCGTCTCCTGAACAGTGTGAATAAATTCCGTCCGGTCATTTCTCGAATATTCAGCGATAGCCCGGAGCGTGTCGGAAACCAATGTCAGGACAGCACTCTCATTGATACGGTGTTGTGTAGGGCATAGTGTCCCACACGGAACTTTGGTATAATTGGAACAGGTATATTGAGAAATCCGCCTGCCATTGTTGGTGCGGTGGACATACATCTTGCCGCCACAATCTGCACAATAGAGCAAGCCTGTGAGGGGAGCCGCTTCGCCCCAGCCGTTTGGATAACGCCGTACATTGCTGCGGATTTTCTGCACCAAATCAAAGGTCTGCTGGTCGATAATGGCTTCATGGGTATTCTCAAAGATCGTCCATTCGTCCTCAGAAACATAGTGGCTTTTCTTGTCCTTAAAGTGCTTGCGGGTCTTGAAATTGATGGTATGCCCTAAATACTCTCGTTTTTTCAAAATGTTCACGATGGTAGATGATCCCCATCCATAGGGGTCTTTGACCGGCTTTGAACGGTTCACACCCTCGTTGAAGCGGGCAAGGTGTACGACAGGAATTTCAATCCGGTCTATGGATAATTTGCAGGCGATCTGATAAGGCCCATATCCCTCCAGCGTGAGGGAGAAGATACGGCGTACCACTTCGGAAGCTTCCTCATCTACCAACCAATGCTCCCGCTTTTCATCCCACAAGTAGCCGTAAATCACCGTGCCGGTCAGGTGCTTGCCACTCATGCCTTTTGACTTAAACACAGAGCGGATTTTCCGGCTGGTGTCGCGGGCGTAAAACTCATTCATGATATTGCGGAAGGGCGTAAAATCATCGTCGCCTTTCAGACTGTCCACACCGTCATTGATGGCAATTAACCGGACGCCGCGCTGCCGCAAAATCTCCATGACCTGGCCGACTTTCAGATAGTCACGCCCTAACCGGCTCATGTCCTTGATGACGATTGCCTCTACACGCCCTGCCTCCACTTCCTCCATCATCGCCAAAAATCCGGGGCGGTCAAAACGGGTGCCTGAGATACCATCATCGGTAAAGTGCGTAGGGTTGGGCAGCCCATTCCGGCGGGCAAAATCCTCTAACATCTGTTTTTGGTTGGATATGGAGTTGCTCTCGCCCTGTAACTCATCGTCCCGGCTCAGGCGCTCGTACAGTGGGGTAATTTTTTCATTTCTCATGGCTGTACCTCCTGAAACAAAAATGCTCTAAGTGATTGCTTCACTAACCATGACAAAATCATGATTATGAAGTCACTTAGAGCATATATCACCGGCTGCCAGCTTATATTTCTTATACTGCCGCACTGCGAAGTGGTTTGGCTTTTCCGATTCCAGTGCATCAAACATCAGGTCTACAGGATTTTTGAACTCCTCGTCATCCTCCCGGACTTCCATGGCGTTGATGAACTCGATGAGGGTGGAGAAGTTTTGCTCCTCCACCGGAGCTTCATAGTGGATATATCCGATCAACGCGCAATACAGCAATGTTTCCGCCTTGACCCAGAAATCGTCTCCGGCCTTGCCTTCGCCTTTGGTATTGGCGATCAGCGTTGTTACCAGCTTCAAGATGTCCTTTTCGCTATGGATATAGGCGAAAGGGTTATAGTGCATGGACTTCTTGAAGTTGATGGTATTTAGGACCTTGATTCGGTACGGCTCATAAATGACCTTGCCGTGCTTATCCTTCATGGGCTTTCCGTCCTTCCCCAGCTTGGGCGCACCCCTTTGGAGCATTTTTCCGCACTCCACCAGAATTGTTCCTTTCGGGTCCGTCACAACATAGGAGCTGTGCATCTGCATCAGGTTGGGTTTCAGCCAGAATCGGGTCTTACCGGAACCGGAGCCGCCAATCACCAGTACATTTTTGTTTCTGGCAGTCTTGGGGTCCTTGGGGCGGCTGTTCATGGTCAGGCTCTCCGTTTTCGTCAGAATCACATTGTTCTGAAATACAGGATCAACGTAAGGTGCAATATCCTCACGGGTTCCCCAGCGGGCCGAACCATATTCCAAACCATGTCGATATTTCTTGGCGTTCTTGCTTTTAAGATACACCGCCAGCCTCAGACTGCCTCCACAACACAGCCCTACCAACAAGTCCAATGGATGCAGGCTTGGCCAGAAACTTTGCAGCGCCCCAGGCAGAACCGCAACCAGCGAAAGAAACTTTTCTGAAGCATCCGCCCCTTGTGCCATTCGCCATGCCTCTCCAAAATTGGTAGCAAACAGCCCCAGCAGGATATACGGCATATTCAGCAAAATGAGCTTTTTGATGTCCAATGTCTTTTTCATCGTTCCAGCTCCTTTCGCTTGGTGCGATCCACCACAGCATTTTTAACCATCTCTTTGAACTGGTTAAGTTTTGCCAGTACGGACGGGCGCTCTGTTTTCGTTGCCTTTTTGACCTTTTTGTTGGTGTACTCTGTAAAAGCTGCTGTCAGAGCATCTGCATCACGGCCTTTGAAAAAAATCAGGTACTTTGGCGGAGAACTGCTGCGGTCCTTTTTCACCGCATAATCCACACCATATTTCCGGGCGATTTTCTCAAACTCCTTGATAGAGGGGTCTGTGATCTCAATGTTGGATATTCCCTGATTCTGCCCGACAAGCTGCTTCACAGTCTGTTTTCCATGCGGAACAACCGGCGCATCACGGCTTCTCTGTTTTTCCAGCTTCTTTTCCTTTCGATGTGCCATGTACTTGCTTATGGCAGCCTTAAACATTCTGCCGGTAAACTTTGTTCCACTGACAACCAGCGTCAAAGTTCTGTTTTCCACTTCTTCCTGCATTTTCTCGCCTCCTTTCCACGAAGTTTGCAGGGAATCTCTTTTTTTGCTAAGGCGGAACCACCAGCCGCCGCAGAAGATAACGCTTCATACCGCCCTCCTTAGCGTAACTGGTCAGAACGGTCATAGTGCAGATTGCCCTGACGTACCTTTGCGTGGCTCAAAATCTTAATCTGCCCCTTTTCCTGACTATCCAGTGCTTTTTCATAACCAGTATCCGACAGGAACAGGCGGGTTCGTTCGCCTTTCCAGCCAACAGGGGAATCGTTCGTCAGCACATCAAAAATAATCATGTGCCGGGTGTCCTCCGCAAAACGCTGGAGATCCATATATCCATGACCGTGATAATTCTGCGCTCCTGCCTTTGCCCGCATTTCTTCCATCAGCTGCCCTATGGTCTTTCCCTCAGACATCATGCTTGCTCCTTTCTCCCGGCAGTTCCGGGCAATAAAAAAGCGACCATTTACCAGCCGCCATACAGATCGTGATTTACTTGTGAGGTGTAATGATTGCTTATCGTGGTCGGTGCATTGAACAGAACGGTCAGAAGATACTGCTTCATGTTGCGAATTTCCGTGGTGTTCTTCTGTAAACAGTCCATGACAAACTCAATGTGCGAGTTATCCAGCTTTAAGAACCTGGAACGAACGATTTCATGCGGAAAATCGCTTCCTGCAATACGGGTGGTCTTTCGCTTTGCACAGACCGTTTCCACGATCAGCTCCACAATCTCATCCAAATCCTCCCGATAAGTTTCATACTGCTGACACAGGTATTCATACCCGATATTCTCCTGAATCAATTCCCGATAACTCTCTATCTCTGTGAGTGACATCGCATCCCTTCCTTTCCGTTCCGGCAGACAATCTGCCGCGCAATCCCGGAAGGGAATGGAATCGGTACTTGATCCATAAGTAATTGATTTTTCTGTATTTGATTTCTCTATATTTAATTCTGCGGGCTTTTCCGTATCCGGTTTTACCATATCCGGGTTTTCCGTATCTGGTGAAACCACATCTGACGGCAGCATATCCAGCTTCTTTGGCTGTGGCTGCTCATAAATGATGTACTCGGTATCAGTAATACGGCCATTCGCACCGCGAAGCTGCCTGCGGACAATATAGCCAGCTGTTTCCAACTCTTTGAGCGCAGAGCCAATGGCGTCCACACCCTCCTTACAGATGGAAGCAAGCCCTCTTGTAGTGTAATTCCACTCCTCTGGGAGCGACAGGATCATGGAGAGCAGACCCTTAGACTTTAAGGTCAGCCCCTTATCCTTCAGATGATAATTTGACATAACGGTGTAATCGCGTGTCCGTTGTACGCGGTAGACTGCCATTCACTTCACTCCTTCCTGTGGTCAGAAAATAACAAAAGCCGCTGTCAGTAAAGACGCGGCTCAAACTTCATAGAAAACTCCTGGTCTCCCATCAAAGGGATAGCGGCTGATGTCCTCAAAGGCGTCGGCAACCTCCTCCGCTGGATAGTCCTGCCAGTCCCGCTCCCTGACGATATGATGGATAGTACGGTAACAGGTAGAAAACCTTTCATACGCCGAACGGTATTTCGTATTCACGCAGGAGACATCCACAAACCGCCCGTCCTCCAAGAGCCATAGTTCCCGGATGCAAGAAGCATCCACCTGCGTAGAATGACTCTGGATAGTTTTTTGGTAAATGCAAAATCCCCGCTGTGGAAACAACTCTGGCCCATAGTAGTTCAAGGAACACTCATGGTTTCCCGCGGTCTGGTAAGCAAGGACACTTTCCCCACGATAGCGGACAGACTGCGCCACAAGTTCCATGTTCAATCTGGAGAGCGCCCTTTTCCGCTCCTTTTTGTCGGGGAAAAGATAAAGATACGCCGTCCTGATGGCATTGCAAATTTCTTTTTCTCTAAACATCTTATTTTCTCCGTTTTTTCTTTACATCCAAGACATGACCCTCAATTACACGGGCGTACCTTTTGATTTTGATCTCCCGGCGCTGCTGGCTTTGCAGGGCGGCCTGATAACCGTCCTCAGTCAAAAACAGCCGCATTTCATCTCCGGGGCTTCCGTAAGCAGTGCTGGGACGCAGGACGGAAACTGTCTCTTATACACATCTGACGCTGCCGACGATCTT